>OGHC01000005.1_pt1 | contig 280446 bp, 287 predicted proteins | sample 1571381 | NCBI WGS metagenome assembly OGHC01 (sample SAMEA2581945, study PRJEB24529) | metagenome | biome: Human gut stool | place: China | collected 2011 | reverse complement strand
GATTATAGTTTTATTTAAGAATACCTTGCCGCATATTTTTTACTCCTTTTCTGGAATAGAATTATTATATCACATCAGTTTTAGGAAAACAAGTATCTAAAAGAAATTTTTCTTCCCCTTATATGTAACAATCATACCGGCTTCCTAACGTTCAGAATGGTTTCTACTGTCTGCTGCGGTGTTTGGTTGGAATTGTCCAGCCAAAAGCCGATCCGTGGTGTTGTCTGCATTTTACTAAATACAAATTCAATGTATACAGAAAGAAATATATAAGGAGTGGGAGGGATTCCGCCGTAGTCGGCATTGTAGGAAAATCCAAAAGTTTAGATTTTCTCAAAATGCTTATCTTTTGGTCTTTGGTTCGGAATAGTGTAGTGCTGGCGGTCTATCTATTGTTTTCGGTTGCTTGCTTCTTTACCGTACATGAGCATTCTGTTGTCCCTTGTAACGAATCATTAATTATATTTAAAATTCTTTCAAAATTTTTATTTCTAATGTTTGATTTTAGCCTTGCTAAAATTGCCAATTCATCAATATTAACTATTAAACCAGAATATCCTGCTAATCTTACAAAACCTGCAAACAATTTTAAATATTCATAGAAATTATTATCATCGATTATTGTTCTTACGCCTAAATCGTTACGAGCATCAATTTTTGTTGTATATTCTGCTCTTAGCCATCTTAAGACTTGTGACATTTTTATATCATCACCATTTTGGTATGCATTAATATAGGTTGTTAAAACTTTTGAAAAATCATAACATGCGACATATTTTTCTAATGGCATCAATTCTTTATAAATATTTTCTTCAGTAATATTTTCATTACTTTTTAATATATTTGATGCCCATCTCTCAATAATAGATCTTAATGCACCACCATCAGGTTTAGTTTTGGTAGACATATTTGTTATTAGCTCAGAAAATAATTTTTGTGATTTCCCATCTGACGAGCATAATACCTTTTCTGTTGTAATATCTGCAGAAACTACCACTAAATTCTTTTCATGAGCAATTAATTTGGATAATGTTAGGAAAAAAGTTTTGCCTGAGCCATATTCCCCAATTATAAATCTTGTTTTTGCTCCGCCATCAGAAATTAATTCATAATCTTTTATCATTTCTTTAATTTCATCAGCCCTACCTACTTGAATATGTTGTAATCCAATTCGTGGAACAATACCTGCTTTTAGAGATTCTATAATTGCATTCTTTTCTTTTGATTTGATTTTTATTTTTTCCATAATAATTATCCCTTATTTTTTAATTAAACTAACAACGTCTTTATTTACAAGATATACATCATCATCTTCTTCAACAAGAAAATCACCAAATTCTTCGTTGCTCCACTCATTAATTTCATCTATTGTGCTACTTAACATCATTCCTTTATTTTGAATAACATTTAGGAGTTCATTACGAGTCCAGTTTTCTTTTTCAATAATGATGTTTACGATGTTTTGTAAACCATTTTCTATTTTAGTTTTATCCATATCTTCTGAGTTAGCAGTTTCTATTGGCTCAGCTTTTAATATTTCGGCTTGTTCTTCGGCAAAAATTTCTTGTAATACACTATGAATTTCAGAAGTATTAATTTTTATTTTTTCTAATTTTTCAGCATTTAATTTTAACTCTACTTTTTCATTTAATTCAATGTTTGTAGGTATTTTCGACCCTTTTCTCTTTGTCCCGGTCCCTTTTTCAACTATAACAACTTCTTCTGTATTATTAATAAGTTCGGAAAGAGACGAATTCAAATAATCTTCAGAAAGACCAAGCTGTTTAAATATTTTTTGTAAAATTTTTAATTCACTATCCTTGATAATGCCATCTACTTTGGCTACAGAGATTATAAATTTAGAAACAGTTTCTTTACTACTATCATTTAACATTTTAATTAGCTTTTTTATTGTATCATTTGTGTTTATTTCTTTTGTATGAACAATTAATTCTGTTCTCATTTGCAAACGCAGTCTTTCTGAAGGTGATAATGTAAATTCCTTTTTTATATAGTTTTCAATATATGACATTTCTATTGGAAGAAGTTCATTATCTTCTAATGCTATTTTTAAACCAATATCTGTAAATAATGCAGCCATATGATAATCAATAGGCGAAAGTTTTATAGGAAATTGGCTTTTATATATCATAACTTTCAAATTCTTTTTATATGGCTTTTGGTCAACATTAACATTTGGTTCAATTTCATATCCAAATGCTTCACAAGCATCTATAATTAAAGAAGATTGTCTTAATGTTGTTTTATCTTGCATTTTAAATCCTAATTTTTCTGCAATTGTACCTATGTCAGAAATTGTTTTTTCTCCAAAATCAAAATGATTAGATGAATAATTTATATTGTTTCTTAATTTAGAAGGCAAGTATGCAAGTTTTTCAATTTCTGTCAAAGGATTACTAGAACTATCAAATTTTTTAACAGTTTGCTTAATTTCATCTTTTATTATTTTACGAGCCTGATTCCAAAGACGTTTTACCTTTGTTGATGGAACAATTGCGTTATAAGTGACAAGGTTACTAGTATGATAGTACGCCATAGCCATATAATAATTATATGTTTGTGTTTTTACACTATAAAGTTCTGATTCCTCAAGGTTTTCTGTTATCTTCTCAAAATAATAAGATAGTAACTCATTTTTTCTATCACTTAAATTATTGTATTCATCATTATTTAAGAATTGATAAGGTGAGAATTTTACATGATAATCTTCGCTTGGTGTTAAATTTTTAATTATTGAATTATATGCAGGATTGTACATATATTCTAGTTCGTTATTTTTTAAAAACACTAATATTTTATCTATTTCATCTTGTGAAAAATTCTTAATTGATAATATCAAGTAAACTATTAAGTCGTATCCATATCTTAATCTTTTAAACTTATTAACTAAATCTATAATTTCAAATAAAACTTCCTTTTGATCCTGTTTTTCTACAAGAACTCTATATTCTAAACCATAATAGTAAATGTAAGCATAGCCTAATTCTTCAATATAAGGCTTTCCGTTAGCTAACCACTTTATAAAATAACCTTGTTGAGTTTTACTTATCTGATTATAATTTGGCCAGTAATTTAGTCCTTCTGAAGGAGTCTCTCCAAAATTTGGAGTTGATTTTGTATATATTGCAAATGGCACATCTGATTTAGAAGTACTGGTATAAAATAAAGAATTTGTAATTGTATAGCCAAATAATTCAACAGTATCTTTTTTTGAATAAAATTTAAGTTGTGGGGCAGAGCTTCTACTAGAATAATGTTGGTTATATGTTGGGTTAGAATATGCATTAGTTTGATATTCAGTATTGCTATTTTGAGTATTTTTATTATTATTTGAAATTGTAACAATGAAAATTATTAAAACAATAAAAAATAAAAAACTCATTTAATACACTCCTATTATTAATAATAGTACTACAAACATATTGTATCGATTTGTATGCAAAACAGAATAAATTACATTGAGTAAAGAGATAATTTTTATTTCTGATTAAAAATTTCTTCGACTTTTTCTTTTTTTATGTTAATTAATCCCAACCTTACTAAGAAAGCTTCTTTAATTTCCGTCTTTAATAAATTTTTGGATTTATCATCTGATATATTAAATTAAAAAAATAACAATTTGTGGATAACATCCTACAATGAAGAGCTTGAATCTTTTTTATTGCATAAATAATTTTCTGGTATGTAATTATTGATTTCATTCACAATTATCACAACCTATTTAGGATTGTTTTTTATGGTATAATAGACAAAAGGGATTGAATTCATGAAAAATGAGATAAAGATTTTTGAACAAAATAACATTCGTTCAGCTTATAACGAAGAACAAGAAAAGTGGTATTTTTCTGTAGTTGATTTAATTGCAATTTTAACTGAAAGTGAAAATCCAAGAAAATACTGGAGTGTTCTTAAAACTCGTTTAAAGAAAGAAGGTAGTGAGTTGGCTACAAATTGTAGTCAACTGAAAATGAAAGCTGCGGATGGCAAGTTTTATAAGACCGATGCACTTGATGTCGAAGGTTGTTTGAGGCTTGTTCAATCCGTACCAAGCCCAAAAGCTGAGCCTGTCAAGTTATGGCTTGCACGTGTTGGTCATGAAAGAATGAAAGAAATGTCCGATCCTTCGATTGCAATTGATAGAGCAAGAGAAACTTACCAAAAACTTGGGCGTTCCGAAAAATGGATTCAACAACGGATGATGGGACAGGAAACCCGAAACAAATTGACTGATTATTGGAAAGACCATGAAATAACTGAAAGTGAAGAATTTGCAATCCTTACAAATATAATTCATCAAGAATGGAGTGGGTTAAGTGTAAAAGAGCACAAGAATTTAAAGGGTTTGAAATCTCAAAATTTACGAGATCATATGTCAGAAGCAGAATTGATTTTTACAGCTTTAGCTGAACTTTCAACCCGACAAGCCGCAGAAAGTACACAGGCAACAGGATTAGAAGAAAATAAAAACGCAGCACAAATTGGTGGAAATATTGCTAAGCACGCAAGAGAAGAATACGAAGAACGGACTGGTGGCAAAGTTGTGAGTGATAGCAACTTCTTGCCTAAAAAATCCAAAACACAGCAGATTAAAAATAAGAAGAAATAATGTAGTAATTAAATGGAAACTCAAGTGATAAACATTGCAACTTTTACAATTTTTCAAAAAATCCGTTTTAAGAATATTTAGTCAAGTAGGAACTTAAAAAAGGGGGCAAAATTTCTGTATAAAATCAAAACTTTACCGGTTTCAAGAACTGGATTGAAGCCAATAATTACAAAATTTCCGAACAAAAACTACCATTTCAGGCATACTTTCGACAATTTTAATCAAAATAAACTCTAAAATTTTTGAATAAAACCTTGCTTCTGTATCGTTTAATATTTTAGACCTTTACTACATAAAAAATCTATATTGATATGGTTTGGCTTCTAAATTAGGCATTCGTTTTATTGTTCGTGCTAATTTTTGAGCGAATTCAAGAGTTACAGGCAGTCTATCGTACAAACTATCACTATTCCAATTCATTTTACTTAATCCTAAAATACTATGTGCACTATCATACCAGGAATTGTGTCCTGCAAATCTTTTAAGTAAAATTGGTTCAGGAATTCCTCGTCCTTCTTTGTAAAAATGTCTACCCCTCTGTGATATATCCACATTTCCCTGTGTCCATAAAAGCAAATCATTATCTAATCTTAAAGTTGTACCCCTATTTACAGGATATCCTGCAATATCATTGTTCCCATCTACTTTAATTGCTTTCCAATGTACATTTTGTTGAATTTGCACGAGTTCAATATCACTGCAAACTTTTAATGCATCATAGCACCCATCTACTTCCTCTTCCTTAAACTCTGTTGATTTATGAATTACAATATTTTTTGGAGGTTTACCTGCATTCCTTTCTTGGTATATTGACAGACAGCGAGACATTACTCTTCTTATTTCATCTTTTGATAAATATGGATTATCTCTCGATTCTAATCTAAAATCACTTGTTTCATAAGCAACAAATTCCATGCCTGAACCCTCAGCATCAAAAACTTGACTACAACACGTGACGAATTTGGATTTTTCTCTATTATTTCTTAATGCATAACTCATACCAATATAAGCCGTATCTGGAGACATTTGTGCTAATTTCCAAGGAACACCAGTTATTTTACTATATGTAGCAATCCCTAAATGCCACATTACACTGCATTGGCAAGGATACTGCAATGATTTATTTTCTCTGATGATTTGAGTTGGTATACCATAGCCGACACACAAAGCTTTTATATAATCATGCAGATCAAAATCTTCATCAGCCTTGCATTCAAATGTTGGATACCAATTTTGTGGTAAATACACATATAAGATATCAAAATCATATTTATTATTTGCAATTTTAGATATTAATTGCGTAAACAAATCAGCTAATTTTTTATATGGCTTATCGGCATTTAAAACTATGGTTTCTTGTTCTTGCGATATTTCAATATTTATTTCTGCGTTTATCTCAATATCTCTTTTAAAAACATTTTTAAATCCTGGAAAATCTATAAGATATTCTTTTCTTTCTTGTGGTGTTTGTCTACTTTTTAGTTGATTTATTAATTCCGATATTATTTTATGAGTTCCTTTTGGACCCATCGTAGCAACTCTAATTATAGGGAAAGCATTCCCAATAAGTTTTTGATTATATGGACCATATTCAATTAATCCTTTTAATGGATGTATACTGATACAATCATCTCTTTCTGGGTTAAATGTTAATAATGGTTCAGGAATATTTTGATATGCAATTAAATGAGAGTGATTAGTCATTATTCACCACCTCTACTATATGCCGTAGTTCCATTAACAATAAATTTAGGAGATATGTCTTTTTCAGACGATTGAAATAGCATTAACTCTTTGTTTTTATTTTTACCAATTAATAAATTTATCCACTTATCTAAAAATAGGTTACTTACACTATTCATTCTATTTGAATATTTGGAATTAATAAATGTTTTAATTTTGTTTGTAATATTTTCATCATATTCTTTAGGTTCTACCCATATTTTAGGTTCTAATATTAACCATAATTGCTCAAATCTAAATTCTGCCGATATTTTTAAAGCTTGAACCCATTCAATATTTGTATTTGGAATTTTACCATAACAATATTCTGCAAATTGATATTGTCCTCTTTGCCAATTAGCAAATTTTTGAGGGTTTATTTTATTTTTATCAAGTATTATGTAATGACTACGACCACGATACTTCCCGATAATCGGTAAATCTTGTTCAAGACATTTAATTAACAGTTTATACAATAAATTTAATTCTTGTTTCCCTTCTAGCAATAATTCTTGATTTAAAGTGTAATCAACTATACTTTTTAATTTATAAGTTGAAAAAGTTTTTTGTAATTCATTTAATTGTCCAAAGGCTATCACACCTTCTTTTTTTCGCATAGCAACGATATTGGTATTTGCTTTTTTAATCGCTTTTTGAATTTCTTCAAATCCACCAATCTCACAATCTATTAATTTACAATTTAAAGGATATTCAAGAATTGGTAATGCGTTCATTCTTAAAACGGGGAAATTCTTCCCTTTGCTTGGTAATGGTGGAAATGTGGCTTTGGGCATTTTCGTATTTAAGTATTTTATAATATCATCTGGTATATTTTCAATTTGCTTTAATATATCCCCCATTACTTCATCAAAATTTTGTATATTAATAATTTCAGCATTAACATTTAATTCTTTTGCTCTAAATATTAGATTTTTCAATTTGCTACAAGGTTCTTCTCCTGCTCTCATTAACCATAATAATCCATGTGGGAATGCATTTCCATTCTCCAATGCTTCACGGAAAGAACTCATAATGGACTCATCTCGACCACTATATCCTGCAACTATTAATCCATATCGTTGGCATTGTTCTATTAATAATTTACGATATTCTGTATCCTGCTTCTCTAATTCGCTATTTGTATTTTTAATTTTTTTTGATTGAAAATCTCCGTGCAATTTAATTAATAAGGGCCATTTCTCATTATTTATAGCATCTCTAGCTATATTATTGCTATCTAATGTTGAAACAGTAAGTTCATCTGTAGTATTATACAATTTTGAAGCCGCATTTTCTATTAGCTTATCAAAGTTTGTTGTCCAAACTATTCGGCAAAGGTTCAGTTTCATCAGTGAAGCTAATATTTCTTGACCGTATGATGGAGAACGACCTTTTACAACCTTTTCGATTACTTGTTGTCTGAGTTCTTCTAATGGATATGCTTTTTCAAAATAATATGCATACTCATTCTCGTCAGGATTAGGAACTATTTTATTTTCAATAAAATAATTTTGTAAAGATTGTCTTGCTATTGGATTAGACAAATCGTAGTATAGTTTCGGATTTGAACTGGTATTTTTACAAAATATATTTAATTTGAATTGATCTATTAAATTTGAGGCAGAAGGAACTCCCGCAGAAACAGAAGTTCCTGCACCAAGAAACCACATAAAATGTTGCCCTTTTAATTTAAATATATTTAAAAACTCTTTATATTCCATCCCGCTACCTATTTTATTATTATAGTTCAAATACAGACTTTATTTATTTTTATTAATAAAAGATTAACATTTTTCTCAATTTTTCTTGTCGTTTTTCTTAAAATTATTGGCGAATTACAACACCACCTTTGGGTAATCAAGCTAATCAAAACATCTTATCTTCGAATGAATTAAATCCTAACGAGACAAAGATGAAGTAGAATCTTAATTTATTAAATACTCATTTTCTCTGTTACAAATAATCATCTAAGATGTTTCTTTACAAACGGAACAGTTTGCGAAATTTGCCCTAAAGTATTGATTTTATTGAGTTCTATCTTGGAAAAATTAACGAAAATAAAATTCTCAAACCGGACCAAAACGGACTTTTTTTACCAGTTTAGGAATTCAAATTTCCATATTCGAAACTCAATAATAATAAGGAGTTTATTTTAGTTTGAGAATTTTGTGACAGTTTAGGAATTTCGGGCAGTGTTATTTTAAAAATTTAGTTGGTAATTTTTTAATTAAAGACGGTAAAAATTTTTCTGAAAGTTGGTAGTTATTTTTTTGTATTAAAAATTTGCATTAGCATAAGTTAGCAAAGCGCTTAAATTTGGTTGCTAACACGCCATAATAAAAATATAGAGAAACCAAAAGGTGTAATTATTATGGCAATAGCTCAAAACAACTATATTAACATTGATAAAATTGCAGAGTTAAAGGGTTTAAAAAATAACCGCACACTTAGAATTGCAATCAATAAAAACAAGTATAAAGCAAGAAAAGTTCCTGTTAAAGGCGGTTATACTTATGAAATCGAGTTTTCAACATTGGAGCCTGATGTTCAGGAAAAACTGATTAATGAAGAAATCAAATCTCATGCTCTGATTCCATTAAACAATAATGCAGAAAGAAAATCAGAATTTAAAACAGAAAAATTAAAAGTTGAAGCTCTTGCAAAAGTGGATATAATAAAGGCAGTTCATGAACTTAGAACAAAATGCAGAACTCAAAAAGAAGCCGATTTAACTTTTTTAGAATTATATAATTCTGGTGAATACTTAAAAGATGTATATAAAATAATAGGGAAAGTTTCAGCACGTTCAACACTTTTAAGGTGGATTAAAACCTATGAAGAAAACGGCGAAAAATGGGAAGCACTTGTTTCAAATTACAAATGCACTTCTGCACTTGAAGTAAACACAGAACTTTCAAAAGAAGAAATCGAGCAGTTTGAAAAATTCCTTTTTCACCCGAACAAGTTTAAAATCAGCAAAGCCATTGCACTTTCAAAATTTTGTCTGCGTAAAAAAGGGATTGAAGATTTACACTCAGATATGACATACAGAAGATATGCCGAAAAATTAAAATCAACCAGATTTGATAAATGGACTTTGTTTAGAGAGGGCGAAAAGGCTTTTAATGATAAAGTTGAACCGTATATTGAAAGAGATATTTCAAAATTAAAAGTTGGTGATGTTCTTGTTGCAGACGGACACACACTTAATTTTGAAGTAATAAACCCATTCAAAGGAACGCCGCAAAGGGCAACTCTTGTCGGCTTTTTTGATTGGAAAAGCGGTGCCCTTATCGGTTATGAAATTATGATGTCAGAAAATACTCAATGTATCGCAAGTGCTTTAAGAAATGCAATCTTAAATCTTGGCAGAATTCCAAAAGTTGTGTATCAAGATAACGGCAGAGCTTTCAGAGCTAAATATTTTCAGAATTGTAATTTTGATGAAGCAGGCTTTAATGGAGTTTATGCAAATCTTGGGATTAAATCAGTATTTGCAAAAGTCAGAAACGCAAAAGCAAAACCGATTGAGAGATTTTTCCTTGAATTTCAGGAAGAATTTGAAAAAATGATGCCATCATATATTGGAACATCAATTGAAGAAAAACCCGCAAGATTAATGAGGGGTGAAAGTTTACACAAAGCTCATTATTTAAAAACAACCGGCGGTCAAATTCCAACGGTTCAGCAGGTTATTAAATGTCTTGATTATTGGCTGAATTATTACAATTCAAAACCTCGTGCAGAAATTAAAGATAAAACAATTAAAGACCTTTTAAATACTGTTCAAAAGCAGGATATCGACAAAAATGTTCTAAATAATCTGATGATGAAAACAGAAACAAAAGTTATTCATAGAAACGGTATCAGATTTCTAAATTCAAACTATTACAGCGAGGCTTTATTTGGTTTAAGAGAACCTGTATATATCAGATATTCTTTATTTGATTTGTCAAAAGTCTATGTTTACACAATTAAAGGCGAATTTATTTGTGTAGCAAGAAAAGTTGAGAAAATTCACCCAATGGCAAATCATTTAGGAACTGTTAAAGATATGGAAGATTTTAAACAGAAAATACAAAAGCATAAAAAACTTAAAAACAAGGCTGTTAAAGAATTTAAAAAGTATTTTGATATTGAAACAACTGGAATTCTTGAAATTCAGCCGGAAGAAAGAACTTTGCCGATAGAGCCACAAAAAACAAAACGAGAAAAGAAACTAACACCTCGTGAACAGCAAATGAACAGACCATTATTTGAGGATAATTATCAAAAATATGAATGGCTAATGGCTCATGGGTGTACAAGTTCTGATGATAGAAAATGGCTTGCTGCATTTATTAGAAGTGATGAATACATAAATATATATGGAGACTAAATTATGAAACTTGAATTTATTACAACAAAAAATGTTAAAAAGTTTGCTGCTCTAATGGCAGAGTTAAAGAATTTACCCCCAAATATTCCGAAAATGGCTCTTGTATATGGCGAACCTGGACTTGGAAAATCTGAAACAATTACAAAATGGGCTTTTAACAATGATTGTGTGTATGTCAGAGCTAATCAAGGAATGACAACAAGGTGGCTACTTTCAGAAATTGACAATGAGCTTGAAATAGACTCTTGCTGGCATATTGATGATATATTTAATCAGATTGAAAAAGCTCTGTTGTTAAATAAGAAAACAATAATTATTGATGAAGTTGATTATCTTGTTGAAAAAAAGAGTATTGAAACCTTGCGAGATTTGCACGACTGCACAGGCTGTCCAATGGTGCTTGTCGGTATGGGAATGATTGATAAAAAACTCTCAAGATACCCGCATTTAATGGATAGGATTTACAAGAAACTTAAATTTGAGGCTTTTAACTCAAATGATATTCAAGAAATAATCAAAAACTTAACAGAGCTTGAATTCACACAGGATGGGCTTGAATATCTTGCAACAAGAACAAATCAGTTCAGACAGCTTGTGAAATTGATAAACAACATTGAAAAACTTGCAAATACTAATCAAATTAATGTTTTAGATGAATATACTTTGAAAGGATTGCTTAATGAAAGACCAAATCTTAAAGCTCTGCAGAAGGCTGTCTAAATTTACACTTGAACAAATTGTTTTGATTTCAGAGCTTGATGAAAATGAAGTTTTGTCAATTCTGCAAAAATTTATTTCTGAGGGCAAAATTACGGAAACAAATGGTCAATATTGCTATTGTAAAAAAGTTTCAGTAATAAAACAGTATTCAATTTTTAGTTATTACACCTCAACGGTTATAGATATTGTTATCAGATGTTTTTGTTCAGGAGTTCCAGCATACATTACCTCTCAAATTGCAAACATTGGCGAACAACAAGCGGATAAATTTTACGATATTTTTAGGGTAGAATTGTACGAAAAACAGACAAAACAATTAAAATCTTTTTATGCTCAAAAACCCCAAATTGCAAGAAATAGAATGTTTTTTGACAAAGAATTCCATTTTTATATTTACGAAAATCAAGTTTTTGTTTCTGATGAAGTATTTGAATCAGATAATGCAGAATTTTTAACAAAATTAGAGGTTAAAGAATTCAAAAAGATTTACTCATACTTAACAAGATGTGCTTTTCACAATAAAACAAAACACAATTTACACCTAAAAATCAATGAATTCCTATGGCGCAGGAATAAAAATTTTGAACAGTTGTATTTTGAGTTGAAACAATTTTTAGGTGGTAGTTATGAAACTTAAACACAAGAATTCAAGAGTCTGGTGTGAAGTATCCTATAATGCTTTTAGGCAACTTTTAAAAGATGATATAGAGCAAGCTTTCAAAAATTATCGTAAAGATATGCTTAGCAAAGGTTTTGAAGATAGCAACAAGCTAGAATATACCTTTTATTTGAATCTGATTGAAAATTTCAATAAATACAATGATGTTAATCTTGAAATTGTTAAAATCTAACTTCAGAAATGACCGATTTAATATATGTTATAATCGAGAAAAACGGAGGTTAATATGAATAACTTTTACCAATTAATATTTCAGGACAAATTATTACTATGGAAAAAGCAGTAGTTACTTTTATAAATATTATCGCATTTGTTAATGAACATTTTAATATAACAATAAAAAGATATAAAGTTGCTTTGTTTGTCTATAAATCTATACTTAATTCATTCAAAGGAATTCAAGATAGAAAACCTAGCAAAGAAGAATATAAGTTAGCAATTGACGTCTTAGAAGAAATCTTAAATTATAATGAACCGGATGAACAGAAGAAACTACAAAATAAGCAAAATTGCGAATTATGCAAGGAAATTATTGAAAAATATTATAAATAAACTAATTTAGAAAATTAATTGTTCAACAAATTTTTTAAAGGAGTCCCATCTTTAGTTTTCCAGTCAACTAATCCGTTTGTATTACCACCAATTACAAAAGCCGCTGCATAACTCGGGCTGTTAAATAATAAATCTTCTTGTAAAATTCTATTTTTATCAATGTTTGCAGTTCGTCTTTGTTGTTGTATTTTTTTAGGAATAGCTTTCATATCTTCTTTTGTTATATAACTTCCTTTGAAAACTACAAAACCGTCTCTTGTCTGCTGCCCCATTGCCTTTACTGTTATGCCCGTATTCTGTATAGTTCTTTCTAAGTAAAAAATATCTTCATTTTTTTGCTTAGAAGTTTTTTCAACCAAAGGCACAAAAACTTTATAATTCAATGTACTAAGAATTAAACTCGCATGATATACAAATTCTTCAAGGGTACATCTTTTTTCTTCTGATATATTGCCCACCATCGGGTCATTGCCATTTTTTACAATATATCTGTTTGCATCTTTTGCAAGATTACAGAAATAATTTTCTAAATAACTTATTTCGGTTGGACCAAATGTATCATCAGTTGTAGTGAATGCAACGGCTTCGTTCCAATAATCTTTTTTTGAATTACGATTATGTTCTTTTAGTCGGGTTAATAGTGCTTCGCCGTTTTTACGCACTCCGGCTTGTCCAATATAAACGACTTCTTTAGCACTATCGTCGGTTGTACCACCAAACAAGAAATAAATTCCAGATTTTTTCAACTCTTTTCTGTCTTTACATTTATCCAAATCTTCACGATTTATTTTAAATGCGACACAAGTTGTTCCATCAATAGAACATTTTATTCTGCCTGTTGGTTCATAATCCATTAAAAATAACTGAATTGTTTTTCTGAAATTTGCCATTCCTAACTCCTAATAAGTTTAAGATACCATAAAATTAAAAATATTGGAATTTTGTTAAGAATTTTTTGTCTTATATTTTAGGTTTAAACAGTTGTTGGACACTAATTATTATCATTTCGAAATGGGATTTCAGGATTTAAATCAATTCCATCAACCCAAGACAATTTTACATTATATCCAAATCCTCTTAAGTCAGTTATAATTCTATCTAAAGCTAACTTGCTTATAAATGTCAACTTATTCTCACCTTTATCATTAATTATTAGATATCTTATAGTGTATTCTTGGTGAGCATTCAATGTATCATTTAATTTGTGTTGCACATTTTCAATTTTTTCATTTGCTTTTGGAACGAATATTTCTTTCATTGAAGCAAATGCTCTGGCAGAAACATAACCTTGATTAAACAAATGGCTTAGATTTGCAGCCTTAGTTCCAATTTTGGTATGGATAAATTCTTTTTTAGTGGGATATAAAATATCACAAATTTCCATTGAATCACCATCAATGTTAATTTGCTTACTTATTTGATCTAATAACTCACCTTGTAATTGGTTACAATATTCTGTGTTAAATATTCTTTCTTTTTCAATGCGCTTCTTCTCATTATTTTCTTGTTGTTCTTTTTTAACTTCAAGAATTTTATTTTTTGTATTGTTTTTTACAATTTCGTCTATCTCTATTTTTTCGATTATGTTTTTAATGTTTTGATTTATTCGTTCATATTTGTCATTTGGCAATCCATACCATACAGCATTGGATAATATATAAACTTGATTATCTAGTTTAAGTTCACCGTATAAGCATTTTAAAATAGACCATTCTTTATATTTATTACCATCTTCATTTAATAAGATAACTTTATCTTGGGCTAAGTTAATATCATCTGAGGCTTTTCTTAAATCAAGATAGTCATCTAAAGATAATTTCTCGTATGAATCAGAATTGCGTGGTTGTTCCTTTAATTTATATTTAATACTTGATACTATGGTTGAATCATAATCAATTTCCGGTTCAAATAAAAAGAATTTTGAATGTTCATCAGTAAGTTTTTCTACAAGTATTTCATTTAATTCTTGTTGTTTTTTACTGGATAATGGTCTAAGTCCTTTAAAGAATTTATTTATAATTTCACTATTTGTTTGCACGTTTTCATATAAATCTATTAAAGAGCTCAAGCGTTCATCCAAATAATCCCAGCAAGGTATTTCCGATTCTTTAAACCTCATCCTTATGTTTAGTGGACCATATTTACCAATAACAGAACTTATAGTTGAAGAGTTTGCAACTGCATTTAGATGTCGTATTATATCATTATCATCTAACTCCGCATTAAAATTTTTTCTAGAGAGCTCTTGTGCATTTTGAAATTCGGTATTTTTAGGATTACTTGAAATATTACGTGTTCCTGCTCGTCTTATATTGGCACCTTGTTCAATCAAACCCATTGCAGCATATATACCAAAAGTATCATCTATTTTATCTTTAATTATATTATGCCAACCTTGTCCAAAATTTATAGCAAATAGGTATTTATTTTCATTATGTATAACTTGCTTTATTACAGAAAGACCTTCTGAAGCAGTATTGGCAAATTTATCTTTTATTGAATCTTTCCATATATTTTTATCAAATTCTAATACCCAAGAAGGTTTTTGACAAGCTCGGCCATTTTTATATAAAAAATAATTACTACCCTCAGCATCTTCTGCTATAATATTCTCGTCAGAATAGTTTTCAATATACTCGCTTCTATTGTCAAAATTGCACTATGATTTTAAAAGCATTATATTTAAGTTAACCGTTTTAACTTTTTCCGCTTCTGGCATTCTCTTACTCCCTAATGTTATAAGTTGTTATTATAATCATATACTTAAAAAGAAAAACTACAGAAAATGTTAATTGTTTTTTAAGATTTTATCATCGGCAACAAATAAGATTATTGAGTTTTGCTTGGCTATCCTTCATAATATTTTTCATATATTGTTCCATATATTCCCAATCTGGCTGTTCATCTATATTACAAGGAAGATGAATTATCATTTTCTTTGCTTTATCCCAAGTACATTTGTCATCATAACTAAAGTGTTGCTTTATCTCTTTCTGAATTACTGATGCTAAATATAGCAAAACTTCTTTGGATGAAATATTAGCATAAGGTTTAATTAAATAAGCATCTTCTAATACACCTGTTGCTTGAGGTTGGGCATAAACGTCACCAACAGAAGCTGCACCATTTTGAACAATATCTAATGTCATAGTTTCAGAATCAAAATCATCTTCTCGACCATAATACATAATGCCATTATTGTAATGTTTTGCATTTACTAATGGTAAGTTGAATTCACTTGTTTTTTCTAGAGAAACATCACTACTTTTATTAAAATTTGCTTTTTTATTTAACTCGCATTTATAAAATAAATCACCCAAATGAAATTCATACCACTTACTTATATTTATTTTTTTTTGCTTATTTTCAATATTATTTAAATTTTTAATATCTTTTTCAGCTTTATACATAATATTTTTCATATAAGATTCCATATATTCCCAGTTTGGTTCAGTGTCTGTCTTTGGTGGTAACATAACAACTAATGAATCAGCTTGAGGTTGCCGGAATTGTGATTTGAAATTATATAAAATAGAATTTTGTTTGTCTACAATACTTGCTATAAAAATTTTTATAGAATCATTGATATCAGGGTTGGTAAAAAAATAGATATTATCATCTCCTGAATGTACCCCTTTATGAAAAAAACAATTCCCAAACATGTCGACAGTAATAGGGTCTTCATATTGACATAATGGATTCCCTATATATGCAGCTACTCCTTGGTTTTCTCTTCCTGCGGTTAATAATGGGATGTTCCCATCTTCTCTATCAGCCTGTTTTTGTCTGCAACCATGATATACTTCAAATCCTATATCTTTCAATTTATATTCTTGCCAATATTTTGTATCAATTTTCTTCATCCACATTCCTTTTATTTAGTAAAATACAAATTCGATTACTTTTATCTTCAATGTCGCTTGAATACATTGTAGAATTTAAAAGTTTTCCTTCGAATTCTTTAACATCTATGCCTTGTTTAAACATCAAGTAATCCATTGCCGTTTTTCTAAAATCTTCTTCAAAAATTTCAAAAGGTTTTTCTGGCATTTGATAGGATAAGGGCGCTTGATTGCCCTTTTTTATATCTTTAGTTTTAGGTGGTGTAATCCATTGAGCGGTATTATATTTTTCATCTCTTAATTTACCTATACTATCAATCCAATAATCTTCAATATTTTGCCATTTGTTTTTTACATCGTGTCGTCCTTGATTTTTAACAGTTTCAAGTCCATCATCTTCAATGTAACAACCAAATATTTCTTGATTATTTTGAGGTTCGCCCGCTTTAAAAACAAAAATACTTGTTGTTACACCGACACCGAAAAATAGTGGCTCCGGTAATTTAATAATTTTTGTTAGTCTATGTTTTTCTAGAATATTTTTTACAATTTTGGGTGATACTTTTTCAAGTTTTTTATCTGGTAAGATAAACGCGCAATCAGTACCCTTTTCAACATTATCTAAAACATTTTTAACAATATTTATACAACCATATTTATTTTCATAAGGTGGATTCATTAGCACTTTAGTAATAGGTTTTGATTTAATCCATTCACACGCTTCCTTGCTGCGAGTATCTAAATGCTCTAAATTTGTTTTACCGTCTTTATGAATAAGCATATTGGCACAAGCAAGTGCATATATTTCTCTATCAAATTCAATACCATATAATTGTTTTGATTTAATTTCTTTAGCTTTTCTCGTATTTACACCCCCTGCTTCATCTATCATATTACTCATTGATTTAACAAGAAATGCCCCACTTCCACAAGTAAAATCTCCAACGTTATCATGTTGAGAAACATTTAATAAACGATATATAAATGATGTTATATGATCCGGCGTGAATATTTGTCCCGAATCGGTTTTCTTCTTATATCTGTTAAACTCGTTAAAGAAAATCCCCATAACATCTTCACCACGCCATTTATTACTATTTAAACAATCAGATATTTCTGTTACCCATTTTATAAAATTATCAATAGCTTCTTGATTCTCAGTAGAATTCATTTTAATCTCATCATTTACTTGCCACAATAATTCTATTTTCTGATTTTCTTTTTGACTATCTTTTAATTCTCTTTTGAGGGTTGATTTTATACAAGTTTTAAAAGTTTCATAATCCATCCCTGCCATTAAAGGTGCTTGAAATCTTTTTGCAACTAATGCACAAGCCGTAAATATCATACGATGGTACAAATTTTTAATACCAAATTCACTATGCAAACAGTTATTAATACGTGCTGTCAATGTGTAAATTCTCTCTTTATCAATACATTCCTCTGTAAAATATTTAAAATAATATTCTTTATCCTGAAGTTCATCTGGAACATCAATTGGAGTATTGTTTTTAAATCCAGATGTTTTATAACCATTATGTAATATCCCAATAACATGTGTATAACCTGCATCCATTGCAATTTTACAATTCTGCTTTATTTCATTAATCCATTTGGTTTTACCAATATCCTCTTTGCTATTCTTTGTTTCAAGAATAATTGCAATTGCACCTCTATCCTTTGGCAAATACCACCCATCAGGTTTTTTGTCTTTACCTTTTCCTTTAATTCCCAATTGATTGAATGTGGTTAATTGACCAACTCCACATCTCACATTTTTTATTTTATTAAAGCCTAATGTTTTTCCAGCATTTTCTCTAACTTCATCTTCTGTCAAATATCCAGACATTATCTACCATCCTTTAATATTTCATCAAACTTATCAGTCATATATAATGGAATATTGTACAATCCATTATTTATTTCATAATCTGCGAGAGAAGTTCTTATGCTAATTTCCGGTTCAAATTTTTCTCGGTAAACTTTTAGGCTTTTTGCCTGTAAATTTGTATTAGCCTTTACTTCAACAGGAATTATATAACCGTCAGTTTGTATAATAAAATCAAGTTCTGCATTTCCTGATTTACTTATCCAGTACGCAATTTCCATATCATCAAGCGTTTTTAACTGTTGTAGTACATACTGTTCTGCTAGTGCGCCATTGAACTCGGTAAAAATTCTATCTCCTTCAATTAATGTTCTAGCAGGTAATTTACTTAATGCAGATAACAAACCTACATCTAAAATAAACAGTTTAAATGCTTTTGTATCCTCATATGCTTTTAATGGCATTGCTGGTTTTGTTATGCGGTTAATTTTATAAACTAGCCCGCAATTCACTAACCAGGATAAAGCTTCTTCAAATTCATCGGCTCTAGCACCTGACTTTATTTTTTTATAAACAAATTTTTTACTTTCCTGTGTTATTTGGTTTGGAATTGACTCCCAAAGCAAATCAATTTTTAATTTACCTGTCAAAGATATATGCTTTGAAAAATCTTTAGTATAAGCATCTAAGATATTTTCTTGAATTTTTCGCACTTTTTTAAAATCATTTGTTTCAACAAAAACACTAACTACTTCCGGCATACCACCTATATAATAATACTTCTTCAACCAATCAATATATTTTTCTTTGAATATTTTAAGATTAGGTGATGTCGGACTTTTGAGTAATTTAACAAAATTATTTTCACCAATAGCCTCTAAAAATTCTAAAAAAGATAGAGGATATAAATCAAGAAAGTCTACTTTACCAACTGGAAAGGAAATATTTTCATGAATAGCTACACCTAGTAAACTCCCCGCTGCAACTATATTATATTCTGGAGAATTTTCATAAAAATACTTAAGTGCAGTTAAAGCTTTTGGACATTCTTGAATTTCATCAAGTATTATTAATGTATTTTTAGCATCAATTTTGGAATATGCTAATTCTAGACCTTCAATAATTCTTCTTGTGTCAAAATCTAATGAAAAGAGGTCACACATTAATTTTTCTAATTCAAAATTTATATAAATAGTCTTCTTATATTCAGTTTTACCAAACTCTTTCATTAGCCAAGTTTTTCCAACTTGACGTGCACCTCTTATAATCAAAGGTTTGTGTTTTGTTTTGTTCTTCCATTCTATTAATTTATTAATTGCATATCGTTTCATTTTATTTCTCTATGAAATATTAACAAAACTTAACAAAGAGTTGCTCATCTAAAAAAAGGATATTTACATTTTTTATAGGGACTTTTAATTAATCTAATACATTTTATTTAACAACTTTTAATAAGTTTGTGACATTATTTTTAATTACTTTTCATATAAATCATAATTATTTAAAGACAACGCTGCCCAAAATTCTCAAACTGTCTGTGAAAAATTCCTAAACTGTTTGTGGATTTACAACAGTATTTACATAAAGAAATTTTATTGTATGCTTAATCAATAAAATAAATTGTTTTTTTAGTGTTAATTTAGTATTCTATGGAGGAAAAAATGAAAGAGTATAAATCAAAATTCACAAAGATGATATTTGAAACACTGTTGGGGCTGTGTGCGTCTTGGTTTGTTTATAATCTAGCAGGTAAGTTAACTCATAGTTTTTTGTTTGCAGTCATTGGTGCTGCAGCAGTTCTCGCGTTTTTCTTGATAAAAGTCTTTTACACAGATTTTATATCAATAATACTGACTGAGGATAAAAAAATGGTTGTTAAAAGATGCAATAAAGTAATTAATATTTTTGATATTGAACAATATTACTGGTCTGAATACCCAAAAGACTGCAAAACAAAAAATGAAGACGATCAGGATATTTATTACGTATGTAAAGAAACAGGAAAAGAAAATTATATTGATGCGTCAAATCTGAAAGGCGAAGATTACGAACAATTATTAGAAGATTTGGGGGCAAAAAATGAAAATAAACAGGTAATAAAGGTTGAAACGATTAAGAAATAGCAGGAAAGGAGAATAAGATTATGTTGCAGTATATTTTATTAGTAGGCGGTATTTGTTTAGCAGGCTTTTTGTATTCGGCATTTGCAATGCAAATCCACAATGGACATAAAAAGAAATATTTGGAAGAACATCCTGATGCATCAGTTATGATTATCAAGGACTGTCAATGGAATCCATTAGGATTTAACCATACTGTATCAGTTCTTACAATAAATGGAGAAGCTCCTGTTCAAACTGTTGAAGGTTGGGGAGAAAGAGCATACAATTTATTACCAGGTACTACCATTTTGGAATTACAATATGAGAAAGTAAGGCCCGGTATTATATATAAATCTGTAAGAACAACATATGATCCGCAAAAAATCGAAGTAAATGTCGAACCTAATAAAAGATATACAATCTCTTATGATAAAAACTCAGGGTTTGTTTTTACAGAAGTTACTAAGTAACTCATAATATTTTGCTTAAAGATTACACCAGTAAAATTTTTCAGTATGTTCAAAATAATTAAACATGCTAAAATATTGCTATGAAAAAGCTTGCAATTTTATATTCCGAATATTCGCCTGTTATTGATGCAATTATTTGTCAGCTGGAAGATATTGTTGAAGTTGACAGCTTCAGAAATCTGCCGGAAAACTATCAAATTTATGACCTTGTTGTTTCTGTTAATTATAGAGGTGAAGAAAATATTAAGCTGCTTAAGTGCCATCATTCTTTACTTCCTTCTTTCAATAGTGATGAACCGGTAAAGGATGCTTTTCTGGCCGGAGTTAAGGTTACAGGAATAACGGTTTATTTTACAAAACCGGAAAGAATTATTGCGCAGTACCCGCTTTTTATTCCTAATGATGCTCACTTTGAAGATATAGAAAAGCAGCTGTGTTATCTTGAGCAAGTTATTTATCCTATAGTAATAGAAAAATTACTAAAAAATGAAGCTTTTGACCTCAGAAATATTTCAAATTGCGGAGGGTGCAGAGGATGCAGTCATTAAACGTATTAATTATTGCTGATGAGAGTTCAAAAGCACTCAAAGCTGTACTTAAATCAAAATATCTTAATAAATTATTTACGAACTTTGAGGCTTCAGGTGCTGTTGACATCAGATTTAATACTTTTAAAGAACTGGCTCAAAAATGCAAATCTTTAAAAATTGACATTGTTATAGTCGAAGATGAAAAAATGATTTTGCAAGGGATTGCTGATGTTTTAAGAAAAAATTTCGTAAATTGTATAGCAATTAATGCTTTTTGGACACAACTTATTTTATCAAATGATTTTGTCCGTAAAATGGTTTTAAAATATGGTATTGATGTACCGGAAGTACTTAGTTATCCAGAAGAGTTTCCTGTAGTTGTTCGTGCAGATGGAATTTTGAGAATCGCAAATTCTGTTGAAGAAGTTATAAAAATAAGACAGGATATTTATGATTATTCTCCAGAAATAGCTAAGTCAATATTTTTGGAAAGATACATAAAAGGTGAAGAATTTTTGCTATATTCCTTTTTTGACGGCAAAAATCTTATAACTTTTTCGCCTCAAGGACTAGATACAAAAACTTATAATAACAAACTTGAATGTATGTTTGTCCAAGAAAACCCAAATTTTATAGGATATATAACATCAAGAGTCATGCTTTCTGATGAAAAACTTTATAATCTAGGCTTCAATCTTGATTTCCCGAGGCTTGATGACGATATAATTTTCGTCCTAATCTCGGCTATTTATCAAAAACTCAATGAATTAAGACTTTGACTCTGATTCCTTTTTAATTGCTTCTCTTGCTTTATTAAAGTCAAGCGTAGCACTGTCTTGTTTTTTTATATTGCCAGCTTCTATGGTTTTATCTTTTGATGTTTTTAAAAAGGCTTTTTCATCCACAGGAAGATTTTTTCGTGTTCTCAGGTTTAATTTTAAAATATTATAATTTAATATTATCCAATTTTTTAATCTTGTGAAAATTCCTTTTTCAGCAGATTTTTTAACATCTTTTTTATTCTTTGTCTTTTTGGGTGGTTTAGTAACTCCTGCGGTTTGTTTATTTTTTGCCTGGAGTTCTGCAATTATTTCTTCATAGTGCTTTTTCATATTGAGCAGGGCATAATTATATTTTTTTATTAATTTTTCTGTATTGTCTTTTTCAATATATTTAACTATTGTTTTCGTTTTGGGTTTAATTTCACTTTCAGGCTTAATTTCCTTTTTGACTTTTTCTTCTGCGTCTTTTATTTTAGATTCAGCATCTGTCACTCTTTTCAAGGCTGTTTCCAGCTCTTTTTTAATTTTTTTGTTTTTTGCTATTGTAATACCTGCAGCAGCTGTTGTAGCTAATATTCCTGCACCGAGCAATATCTTTGCAGTGCTGCTCTGGCTTTGTTTTGTAGGGATAACAATTTCTTCTTCCGGCAAAAAGTCCGTTTCAGGTTTATTAATTTCAGACTGTCCGTAGCGTATAGGTGTGATTTGATTGATTTTCATAGATATTCCTGCATATTATCATCTGGCATTCAAACTAAAACTCCTGACAAAAATAATTTGCTATCAGGAGTTTTAATCTTAATTATTCTTTACAATTAACTCTCTAAAAGTTTGTCGGCAAGCGGAGATTCAACTTTGCCGTTCAGTGTTTTGGAAACTTTTTTAATATTTTGTGCCATTGTTTCCATTTCAGGTGTCCATACGAAGTTATCAAGTACATATTTTTCACCCTTTGAAAAGTCACCTTTCATTTGTACCTGAATAATTTCTTCAAGCATTTTTCTTGCAGTCGGAACCATTTTTTCTATATCTACATTTAAGATTCCTTCCGGTGAAATTTCCATGGCACCTTCTTTAATAAAATAGTAATTCTGCATTACCGAGCGTACTCTATGAGCCTGTGAGAGCGTTGGCTTAGAAGTCATCATGTTATCTGCTGCATATGTCACTATAATCTGCTTTCTCTGTTCAGGAGTATACATTCCGGCCTCGGTCAGAACATCAAGCATAGCAAGAGAAATCATATCCGCTTTGTTTTCCTCAATAATAGATTTGTATTTGCCTAAACCTTCTGTTCCGGATTTTGGTCCTAGAGAGTGTCCGTTTTCATGCCCTACTGTAAACCAGTGGTCTGCTTCATCGTTATAATATTGATGAAGTTCCGGATTAACAGTAGCAGCCAGTCTTTTTTTCATTTTTTCTCTTGCATCTTCTGAAGTAATCAATCGGATTTGTCTGTGATAAACATTTCTTCTGCCACCATCCAGTTCCTTAATAGAAAGCTTGTCATCATTCGGAAGATTTTCGGCTAAGGTTATACCCGCTCTAAATTCACCTACATCACCTGTTACAGCAACTAAATCAGCGTCAACCATTGTCTGTTTAGACTCCTTATCAGGAGAGATGTTCTGGATATAATCGTCTTTGAACGGCATATTATGCGCCATTAGCGGCAAGTAATTTTTTACTCCTAATATCGCATCTGTTCCTTTTTTGTTTATAATTCCTACACGACCGCCAAGAAAGTCTTTTGCCACTGGAATTATTCCGTTTTCATCCAGAAGAGCTTTCAATTCCGGATTTTCTACTACAGTTTCTGTCAACTCATCAGAGTAGTTTTCTCTTGTGATAGTAAATTCAAGCGGTGTATCCTGAAGCGTTGCCCACTTTTTATCAGCATAAGCATCAAGCATAGGATCAGCGGTTCTGAGAGCTTTTGCCTGCAGGATTAAAAATTCGTTGAAATCTGCGTTTGTTGAAGTTTCAGCAGCTTTTTCAAGCTCAGAGGCCATATATGCGAAATCATCTTTAAATTTATCAACATAATCAGTAGCCACAAGCTCGTTTCCAACTCTTTCTACAACAGAGCGCTGGTTAAGGATTTTTGCAACATCGTCAACTTTCCCGTCTTTAAGCATTTTTATAAGAATTGCGTGAAATTCGTCTTTCTCTAAATCCTGCGGGTAAACACCTTTGCCAGGACGTTCAGAAACTCCTTTTATAAGCTCTATCATGTTGCTTTCTCTATCCAGAGAGCAAACGCCCTTCTGTGCATCAAATAGGATTTTTGTTAACTTTGCCTGCTCATTGCCTTTTGATATCTCTGCTTCAAGGTATTCTTTAAACGGCAGGTTGTTAGGATTGTCAAGCTGCATGTTTACTTTATCCAGAACAACAGCTGCTTTAACAAGGTGTTTTAAAGCTTCTTTGTCGCCTTCTTCAAGCTCAAGGTATTCCGGAGCATCAACAGCAAGCATTTTCTTTGTTGTCAGGTAATCTTTATGTGTTCTTTTTTCAAGCTCTTCCATTGAAAGATTTAGTTCATAATCTTTTTTGCCTATATTAACATTGTTAATCATACTCATTTTATCAAGCTCCTTTATTAAATTTTCGGACTTATCTACAGATTTTTGCGGTTCAGGCTCTGTAGATTTTTTCAAACTTTTAAGATTAATACCGGCTATGTTGTTGATTGGATTAATCTCCATAAAATTATCCTCCTAACATTGCCACATTTGTTTTACCGAATTTTGCAGACAAATCGTCAATATGGTGGATTAAATAAACAAACGGCTCTAAGTCTTTTTCATTCAAATCAACAATCGCGCCCCAATCAGCCCGCCCATGGTGTGCTGCTATCATTTTAGCCACCCGCTTAAAGCCTGCTGTCATGCAAATTGAGAAACCGTACTGGGAATGCGAAATCCACTCTTTGCGAAAGTTTTCATCATAATCGATTAAACCTGACTCTGTATCTATGGTGTATTCAAAAATCTTACCGATGTCATGCAGAAGGCATGCTGCATAAACTTCATCACGGTTTACACGCTGAAAAAATGCATCCATATTTATTTCCGCATACTTCAAGCACTCGAGAGTGTGCACCATTAAGCCGCCTATGTAATTGTGGTGCATAAGTTTTGCTGCAGGCATAACAAGGATTTTATCCTTGTTTGCAGTATAGATTTCAAGAACAAAGTTTTTGAGTTTTTCATCTTTAATTTTATTAATGTATTCTATGAGATTCTCAAACTCTTTTTCCCGTTCTTTTTCATCAAGTCCGGTTTTAGCTTCTTTGATTAATTCAAGTGCAGATACCAGACAATTATTATATTTTTCGTTAAAAGAACCGGCAGCAATTCGCAGTAAATTACCGCATCTAAATAACTTTGTATCCATTCTGTTCAGGGCTTCTTCCCATAGAATACAATTCAAAAATTCTCCGGTCTGCGGGTCTTTTAATTGCAGTTTGCCCATTTTGCTTCCGGATTTAGTATCGCCGATTGAAAAAGTAACGACTTCGTAAGTAATATCGCTGCTAAACATTCTTATTCTCCTGATTATTGCTATATTATAGCACAAAAAAAGAATTGAATTAATGTTCAATTCTTCCTCTTTATGTTTGTTAAAGCCTGATACTACTCTTTCGGTTCATTTTCATCGTCGTTGTTATCTTTTTTGTTAGTATCTTCAACGGCTTTGCCAAGCATTCCGCCGGCAACTCCTGTTGTAGCAGCATAAGCGGCCATAACAAGCGGTGCAGCAGCTCCTCCGCTAAGGATAGTGACGGCTCCAAGCCCTAAAAGTGCTCCAATACCAAATCCTTTAGCTGTTTCATGTGCTTTAAAAGCAACTGAATCAGATTTTGGTTCGGTTTGCGGTTCACTAACCCTTGCATTTCGGCTTCTGTTGATTTTTGAAACAGTACGAGAAGGCTCGTAATTTCGGATAGCAGTGATTTTCATAATCAAACCCTCGTTTTTAACACACTCATGCACATTACTACAAATATATTGTTTTGTCAATAGTTTCGTCACGAATATTTACATAAGCCGCTGAAACTAGCCGGAAGGGGAATAAAAAAAATTACAGCTGTGGTTATCATATAGTTGCTATGAATTACAATTATAATGAAGATTATCAATATGACAGCTGCGTTTCGCAGGGTATATGCTCGGTTAATCCGAGAACATCATCACTACAGGAGGTACTGGTTTTGTATCTCAAGCTCACGGCATATTATGCACTAAAGCTTTATGAGAACGGCGGGTCGGATGAAAAGGCCAGAAATATTATTATGAATACGATTTCTGTTATGGTTTCTAACTTTGAGTTCTCGGAAAAGGACTTTGAGGCTCTGGCTAACGGGTTTAAGAATATTTTGCCTCCATTGATAAAAAAATATGAATCTCTGGCAAATGTAAAAGATGATATTCCTGAATCACTGAAATCTGTTTTAAAACTTGATGAAAAAGCAGATATTATCAGGTCTATAAAACTCGGCGAGCAGGAGTTCTTAAAAAAAGCAAAGGAAATTTCGGCTGAATCAAGAGATTTATACAAAATTTTGTTTGTTCTGGCTAAGAGTATTTGTATTAACGTGCTGGATTTAGAGAGTTTCGGGGTTGATGCAGAGGACGGTTATCTTTCTATTTTAAAGCTTCTTAATTCCCTGAATGCGGATGAGCAAAATCCTGAAAAAATAAAAGCCTTAATAGAAGAGATGGCAGGGATGGATGATCGTCTTATGAGAACTCTTCAAAAAGCTCGTGAAGAAAGATATGGAAAACCGGAAGTTGCTGAAGTTTCTTACACTACGACTCCGGGCAAGGCAATCCTTGTTGTAGGTTCAAATATAAGAGAACTCGAGGATGTTCTTGAGGCTGTAAAAGGCAAAGAAATAGATGTTTATACACATGACGAAATGATGCTTGCAAATACTTTTCCTCAATTCAGACAATATTCAAATCTGAAAGGGCAGTACGGGCAAGGGATAGAAAATTGTCTTCTCGATTTTGCGACATTCCCGGGGCCTATAATACTTACGCGGCATTCGCTTTATAATGTTGAGCATCTTTATCGAGGACTTTTATACACTACTGATTTTGCAAGTTCCAAGGGGGTTATACCAATAAAGGATAAAGATTTTTCCGGTGTGATAGAATCTGCTGAAAAGGCAAAAGGCTTTAAAACGGGCAGACCTTGTGAAACAGTAACTATCGGGTTTAATTATGATGAAGTTATTGCAAAGATAAAAGAAAAAGCAGGTAAATTCTCACGTGTATTCATAATCGGGCTTGGAGCTTATACGCTTGAGCAGAAAGCATATTTTGAAAAACTTTTTTCTCAGGTGCCGGATGATGTCTTAATTGTGTCGCTTTCATACTGTATACAGCGCGATAATATCATTTGCCTGAATGCGTGCTTTGACTCATATGCCGTGACAAGGCTTACTGAAGCATTAAGCAAAGAGCTGGCTCTTCCGGTGACTGTATTTTTCCCGAAATGTGACAGACATACAATTTCACAGATGGTTTATCTCACAAAGACAGAAAATGTAGATTTATATGTAGGAAAATGTACGCCTATTATGCTGAATCCAAATATGATTACAACATTCCAAAAAGCTTTTGGGATAAAAGGCCTGACCTCCGTTAAGAAAGATTTGGATGAAATTTTGAAAAAATAGCTCATTGTTCTTATAAGTAATTTGCTGTATAAATATTATAGAAAGACGAGAGGTTATGCATGCAAAATTCTACTGTGTTTGTTCTGGATAAAAATGAGAACTCAAGAGAAATTATAAAATCATTCATAGAAAATCTTGATTTTGTAAACGAAGTTAAACTTTATGACGACTTTACCAGAGGTTATGAAGATATAAAGCAGTCAGAAAATCCTATAGTAATTTTGGACATTTCAGAAGACTTTGCCGGGCTGGACGAAATTGCAGGAAAGCTGAAACTCGTTACTTCCAAGATAATAATTACTTCTGTTAACTATTCGACAAATACCATAATTAAAGCATTGCGTCTTGGAGCAAAGGAGTTTTTGCCAAAACCTGTTTTAAGAGAAGATTTAGTAAGAGTGCTTTCAATGCTTGCAAGTATTTCTCCGGAAAACGAAGTTTCGCAGTCAAAGATTATAACAGTTTATTCTAATAAAGGCGGTATAGGCAAAACGACTATTGCTGTTAATCTTGCAGCAGAGCTTGCAAAGGTTACAAAAGATAAGGTGGCACTTGTGGATTTGAACCTCCAGCTCGGAGATATTTCAACTTTCTTAAATCTTAATCCGCCTTTCGATGTAAATTATGTTATAAGAAGGCTGATTGATAAGGAAGAAAACATTCTTATTAAGGGGTTTGAAAAGTATAAAGACTTGTCTTTATATGTACTTTCTGATCCGAGCTATATTGAACAGTCAGAAAGTATAACTACACAGCAGATTACGACATTATTTTCTGCTCTCAAAAAAGTTTTTCCATATATTGTTGTTGACATGTCATCCAGCATTGACTCGATATCTTTAAAAATTCTGGACAGCTCTGATTGGATTATGTTTACTACAATTGTTAATATACCGGCAATTCGCAACGCACAGCGCTGTTTAAATCTTTTCCGTTCCAGAAAATATCCTTCAAATAAGGTTAAAATAGTTATTAACCGGTATATGGAAAATGACGAAATCAAGATTGAAGATATTGAGAATACGCTTGGTGAGTCTGTTTACTGGAAGATACCTAACAATTACTTTACCATAATGGAAGCAATTAATAAGGGTGTAAGTATTTCGGAAGTAAATGCTGAATCGAATATTGGAAATAGTTTCAGAGATTTTGCTGCAAAAGTTTCTGATGATATAATCGAGCAGTCTGTAGTACAGTACAGAGTTTAGGAGAGTTCATGCTAAATTGTATAAAAGAGAGTTTTAACCTTACAAATAAATATATAATACTTGCGACACCGTTAATTTTATTTTCGTTGCTCTCAAGCTTATACATCCTGTTTTCGCTGGGCGGGAATTTAGTAAGTCTGCTTATTGCACTAATACTGTTTATTCTTATGCTTGCGGCGTTTGTTTCCGGCTGGTCTTTTATGCTTAAAACCTGTGTACAGGAGCCGGAACGTGACGACCCTAATTCTCTTATTAAAGATTTTCCTGCCGGTGTTGGTGAATATTTTCTCTCCGTTTTAGGACTTATTTTTATTGTTGCTGTTCTATCAATCGGGGTACTTGGTGCTTCTTATGCTGCCGGCATGAAGCTAATAGGCAATATCGGAATATCATCAACAGCAATGTCGGGTGCTCTTGAATCTACGGTTGCGTTGAAATCTTTTCTTATGTCGCTTACAGACGAACAGCTGTTTAGACTTAATGCATGGAATTTACTCCTGTTAATAACAATGGGGCTTGAGTATTTCCTGATTTTATTTTATATTCCTGCAATGTTTTTCAAATCAAAAAATCCTTTCAAAGCACTCTTTTTGGCATTAAAGGATTTGTTCAGCAAAAAGTTTTTCAGCAATCTTGGATTGTATTTAATTCTTTTCCTTTCATATTCTATTCTGTCAATTTTGACGACGATTTTTGGATTAAATGTAATAACCCACTTTATTTTTACACTTATAAATTTTTATTATATGGTGTTTATTGCGGTTCTTGTATTTAATTATTATTACGTGAATTTTGTTAAAATCGGCGGAAAACTTGACGAGAGGGTTTAGGGTTTCTCAAAAACATTAAACATACCGCTTTCTCTAAAACCACGGATATATAAGATTACGTCCGTATTGCAATTTCTTATGTCAAAATCGCCTATGACAACCAGTGAATTTTTCCCCAGATTTTGAGCTAAAGAATCTGCAAGTTTTGTCCTATTGTTGTCAGAAAGGTACGGCCAGATATTACGGCACATAAATACCGTATTATCAGGTAATTTTTGTGTTGTGTCTTTTAAAATATCTGCCTGAGTGAAAACTACTTTTTCCTTAAGCTTAGGCTTTGGTATTAAGGTTATGTCATCCTGCGGATTTTTAGCTTTAGCAAAATCAAAAAATTCATATATATTATCTCTTGTGCAGTAATTAATGCTGTACATCTCCTTGTCGTTAATTCCCAACTCGCCTCTGCGTGCGCATTCAATGTTATCAAAGTCAATATCTCTTGCGTTTATCGGGAAGAATTTCTTAGCTTCGACGCCGAACTTTATCATTAATTTTAACGCAAGGCTGTAAGGCTCATGACCGCTAGAACAGGCATGGTTGATCACATTGACTTTGCTTGCAGACTGATATTTATTCTTAAGGAAATTAGCAAATCGTTCCCAGTTTAAATCCTCTCTGAGGAAATATGTTGTGGTTCTGTAAAGAAGTTTGCCTTCTCTGTTAGTTATATTCCGTCTGTTAGCCCTAAAGGTTCGGGTATTGTCCGTAATCGGCGAGATTTTCATATAGCTTTAAAAACGTATAAAAAATAAATTTGCTAAGATAATTTTCTTATCATTTCGTGAGCTTCTTCATCTTCAGGGAAGATAGTCACAACTTTATCAAGATACTTAAGAGCTCTGTCATTATCCTTTAAACCTTCATAGCATTTTGCAAGGCTCATCAGCAATGATATATTATCCTGCTTTTTTGCCAGAAGATTGTTAAAAATGTTGATAGCAGATGCGTATTCTCCGAGTTCATAATAAGTGAGAGCAAGTGTATTTTGTGTTTCTATATCAGGATTTTGTTCAACAGCGTGAATAAGGTAGTGTTTTGCTTCATCAAATTCTTTGCGTGCAAACAAAATTCGTCCTGCGCAGAACTGAATATACTCGTGATTCGGATTAATCTTAAGAGCCTTCATTATATAATCTTTTGCGGCATCAAGCTGATTCAGGATAAGTTTATTTAAGGCCATAAATGTTAATGCAAGCACATTTTCTGGTTCCAAATCAAGCGCTTCTCTGTAATATCTTTCAGCCTCTGTGTTTTTAGAAACAGAGTATAAGAAGTTTCCATATTCGAAAATTATTTCAAAATCATTAGGCATAAGCTTCATCGCTGTTTTAAACTCGTCTTCCGCATAATCGAAAAGACGCTTGTTGAGGAATATTATCCCTAAATCTTTATGAGCTTTTGCAATATTAGGATTCATCTTAATAACTTTTTTTAGTATCTTCTCTGCAGTGTCAGTGTCGCAAAGACTTGAAGATAAAATTGCATACTGGTGAAGCGTTTCTGCAGAAGGCTTGTTTTTCAAAAGAATATTGTCATAAATCTCTTTTGCCTTAGAAAGCTGATTAGTCTTAATATAAAGACTTGCAAGCTTCTGTGCAGGAAGAATAAATTTCTGGTTTAAATAAACAATTTTTTCCAGCATAGAAATGGCTGTTTGTATTTCTCCCATTGCTTCGTAGCAGGAAATAAGATTAAATTTGTAATTTTCTTTTTCAGGGTGCATAATAAGCAGGCTTTTATAAATTTCTGCCGCCTCTTTATACTGTCCTATTTTTACCATCGACATAGCTAAAGCAATGTTGAAACCTTCATCTTCGTTATCAAGCTCTACTGCCTTTCTGAAATATTTACAGGCTTCTTCATGGTTTTGCTGAATCTGAAAAGCTGAACCGATGTTGTAATAAGCCATAGGGTTTTTAGGATTAAGTTCAAGAGCCTTTTGATAATAACTTATAGCCTCGCCGCTTCTTCCTGTTGCAATACATGCTGTTCCGAGGCTGTTCAATGTTCCGAGATTTTCCGGAGATTTAGCCAGAGCTTTTTTGAAAGGTTCAATACTCTTTTCAAACTCTTTTATTTTCATGTAAGCTGTGCCGATTATGAAATCAAAAATATAATCTTCCGGATCTATAGCAGAAGCCTGATAAGCGTATTTGACAGCTTCTTCGGCTTCGTTGAGCTTCATTAATATAATACAAAGGCTTTTATATCCGTCCAGATAATCCGGACGGAGTTTTATAACTGTCAGGTAAGCATTTTTTGCTGAAACTAAATCTCCAAGGTTATCATAGCAGCTTCCCAGATAAAAGAATGAAGTTGCATCCTCAGGATTGTATTTAACAACTGTTTCAAATGCTATCCGTGCTTTATCATAGTTACCCTGGTTAACTGCTGTAAGGCCTGCGAGTTTCAAAAGCTCAATGTTATCCGGCTCTTCTTTAAGTGCAGGTTCTATAAGTTCCTGAGCTTTTTCAAAATCTTTTTCTCCAATTAATTCGTTAATTCTATCTAAATTTGCCATTTTTTCTCTTTTCACTGGTAGTATTACTTTGAGGGAGACTCGGTATTTGTTTAGTCTGTAGTTTCAATACCGACTGAATACATTTACCTCCTAGCCTCCGAAGTAGTTTTTCAATCCCGAGGTCAGGTTTTTATTTTTGCACAATTTCTTTAATTTAGAAATTGCACGGTTTTCAATCTGTCTTATACGTTCTCTTGAAACTCCGTATATTGAACCGATTTCATCCAGAGTCTTTTTGTTTCCGTCATTGTTAAGTCCGAAACGTAAAATCAAAACATCTCTTTCTTTCTGGCTTAACTGTTCAAGCATGCCTTTGATATCATCTAGCATGCTCTCCTGTGATACAAGTGAATCCGGCGCTATTGTTGATTCATCTACAATGTAGTCAATAATCTTGTTTGAATCATCTTTCTGTCCTGTTGGCGTGTCTATACTTATTGTAGACTGAGTTGCCTTTATGATTGATGTTAATTTTGAAACAGGAATGCCCATCTTATCAGCAATTTCCTGCTTAACAGGTATTCTTCCGAGTTCTGTTGTCAAATCCATAGTGGCTTTTTTAATTTTATTAATCGATTCAATTAAGTGTATAGGCAGTCTTATAATTCTTGCCTTATCTGCAATTGCCCTTGTTATTGACTGCTGAATCCACCATGTTGCATAGGTTGAAAACTTGTATCCTTTCGTATAATCAAATTTCTCAGTAGCTTTGATAAGCCCCATGTTGCCTTCCTGAATTAAATCAAGAAAAGAAAGTCCTCTTCCTATATATTTTTTCGCAATACTTACAACAAGTCTAAGGTTTGCATTAATAAGCACTTTTCTTGCAATTTCGCTTTGTGTTTCGTAAATTTTCTTTGCAACTTCAAGTTCTTCTTCCGGAGTAAGCAAAGGAATTTTACCAATCTGCTGGAGGTAAATCCTTACTGAATCGTCAGAATTTACAGAATTTAAGCTTTCTTGGGTTTTTGGTTCTTCAATAGCAATAGTATCATCATCTTCTTCAACCGGTTCTATGCTGTTAAAATCAACACCTTCATCAGAAATATCATCTATTATTAAATTTAATGTATCACTTTTTTTTGCCATTTTTCTCTACCTCTTGTCGAACCATCTCAAATAATATTATAGCAGCAGCGTTGGAAACATTTAAAGAATTAAAATTTGTTAACATCGGAATCTTGACCACAAAGTCCGAAAGTTTTAACAGTGACCGCGAAATCCCTGCATGCTCAGCCCCCATTATAAGAGCAAAGTTCATATTAGTATAATCAATATTAAAATAATTATCTTTTGCATGATGATCAGAAGCAATTACCCAGTAGTCGTTTTCTTTTAGTCTTTGTATCGCATTTACAAGGCTGTTTACTTTGATAATTGAAATGTGGTTAACAGCACCTGCACTGGTTTTTTCAACTGTCGAATTTATAAGTACTCCTCGTCTTGAAGGGAGTATAATTCCCTTAACTCCTGCACATACACAGGAACGGATTATTGCTCCTACATTATGCGAGTCTTCTACTCCGTCAAGAACGACAACTTTCGTAAGCTCTCCTTTATGTTTTTCAATAAAATCATCAAGCTCAATGTATTTTACCGGTGAAATCTGTGCAATTACACCCTGATGACGTCCTTCGGGCTCAATTTGATTAAGTTTCTGCATATTAACAAACTGGAAAACAATTCCCTGTTTTGAAGCAAGTTCTTTTATCTTTTCGATTTTACTGTCAGAGTGCGCATTATTAGAAATCAGGATTTTATTAAAAGTCCTGTTATTTGCTTCTAGAGCTTCTATGACAGCATTTTTGCCGTAAACTATGGTATTATTTTCCATTATTTTGAAACCTTCAACATTCTTTCAATACAGTTTGCACTGCGTTTTCTTATATTTTCATCCAGCGTAATCTCATTAACTTCATGCTGGAGCGAATACAAAATTTCGTCAAGTGTTGTTAATTTCATGCTTTCACAAAGCATGTTATTTTTAATCAAAATAAATTTCTTATCCGGATAATCACGTTCAAGTCTGTCAGCAACACCTTTTTCTGTAACAATTACAAACTGTTTATCTTTGCTTTTTCGTACATATTCCATTATACCGCTTGTACTTCCGACATAATCACCAAGTCTGCTTACTTCCGGCTTGCATTCAGGGTGGATTAATATTTTAGCGTCCGGATGTTTTTTTCTGGCCAGTTCAATGTCTTTAACTTCAATATCGTGGTGGACTGGACAGTTGCCGGCATACGTTATAACTTCAACTTTGCTAAGCTTGCTCTCAACCCATTTGCCCAGATTTGCATCAGGGAGAAAAAGAACTTTCGGAGCATTAAGGCTCTTAACAATTTTTAATGCATTAGAACTTGTGCAGCAAATGTCGCACTCTGACTTAACTTCGGCTGTCGAGTTAATATAGCATACAACCGGTGCATCCGGATTTTTTTTCTTAAATTCAACCATTTGTTGATGGTTAATCATGTCAGCCATTAAACATCCTGCATTTATATTAGGCAGTAAAACTTTTTTCTCAGGAGAAATAATTTTGGCAGTCTGTGCCATAAAATAAACTCCTGCAAATACGATGATATCTGCATTGGTTTCCTTAGCTTTCTGGCTAAGATATAAAGAATCTCCTACAAAGTCTGCAACCTCATCTATTTCTATATTCTGGTAGCTATGTGCCAAGACAATTGCATTTTTCTCTTCTTTCAGCTTTCTAATTTTTTCAATTAAATTTTTCATCTATTTATCCTGTGTACAAAATTTAAATTTTATTGTACAATAAAAAAAAATAGGAAGAAACTGATATGGCATTATTGAAGAAGAGTAGTATAGTAGGTGTGTCCGTAACTCCTGAAGTTGGTTTAGAGGTTGCTCAGATTGATTTCGCAACTCAAACTGTTTTGAAATACGGAATCAGACAGCTTGAATATGATGCAAGCAGACGTGAAATAGCAGATTTAGACTTATTTAAAGAAGCATTGCAGGATTTGTTCTTTGAACTGCAAATTCCAAAAGGAACTGAAGTTGTGCTTAATATTCCTACAGTTGCTTTCAAAACAAACGATTATCCGGCAGCTCTTGATGAAGCTCAGATTTCTAATGCGATTGAGGAAGAGCTTGCTGACCACTATATCTTTAAAACAGTAGAACCGGCAGTAAGTGCTGTAAGACTGCCAAATGCTTCAATGCAGTTTTATAAAATAGCTTATACAGCAGCTCAAAAACAAATGTTAATTGAGATTGCTTTAGGCATTAAAGACATGGGCTATAAGCTGGTTGGAATTGATACTTCCGTAAATTCTGTGCTCAATGCTCTAATGTATAAACAAAGAGTTGATGTCAGCATTGATTCTTGGGTACTTTTAATTGTTGACAGCTATTGCTGCACAATTATAACAATGAACGGTAAGAACTATGTAGATACTTATGAAGAAAGAATTAGTATCGGTCAGGTTCTAGATGATGCTGAAAACTATTCAACAGTTGTAGGAACGGTAACACCAATTCTCAAAAATTTACCTTCCAAGTATCTGTGCGTTGTTTCAAAAACTAATATTATCAGCGCGGAAGTTCTGGCAAGTAAATTATCTTACACTGCTCCAATAATCCATCAGGAAGCAAATTGTTTTTCTAAAGAAGCATTCTTGGAATTAGGACCGGAAGTAGATGAAAAATTTGCAAATATAGTATCACTGGATATTATTGGTGCAGCTATTTACAAAGATTTTGAACAATACTCTGATGCACATTTTAACTTATTCAATAAATCTTTAGGTGATATTTATACATCAGAGCAGCCGCCAGAAATTATGCTTGCCGGAAGAACAATTGTATTAACACCGCAGCTTCTGATTTTTGCATTTGTAGTTGTGGCAATAGTTATTATTTTGCCAACAGTAGGTGCATTATTATATTATGCAAATTTAATTTCTACTCAGCAGAATAAAATGGCTGAACTAAATCAGAAGGTACAAGAAATTAACCAATTCTTAAAAGATAATGAAAACATATCATCAGATTTATTTGATGAGGGAGATGAAATAAGATTGGGCCTTGCTCATAATAAGAATATTTATTCTTATTATACTATTGTTGGAACAGAAATCCCTAAAAAACTATGGCTTACACATTTAAAATTATCTGACAAGACAACTATTGAAGGTCAGGCGGATAATCTTGAGAGTGTTTATGCGTTTTTTAGAAGCATAAAGGATTACAATCCAAATTCAGACATTAAGCTTCAAAAACTGGGACTTGCTTCTAAAACAAGCTTTACTCCAATAGAAGAGAATGTTGAAAATGGTGATAACACAAATAGTCAAGAATTTGATACAGATTCTATCCTGACATCTTTAAATGCGGATTTCTATGAATTTATAATTTCAGATGATAAAAATGCTGGTAAATCCCAGGCTAAACAAGGTACAGAAAATACCGACAACAATGGCCTTCCAGGGCTAGAACCTATTAACGAAAGCAATTAGAAGGATTTGAGATGGATAAATATAAAAAATATTATGGCGTAATAATTTTTGCGGTATTAGCAGTAATACTGGGTTTCGGCTCATACTCTATGATTTCTCCAAAAGTTGCAGAGTCTAAATCGCTTGCAGCACAGATTGAAGCCAAAGAAGGTGAAGTAGCAGAGTTACAGACAAAGTTGGATATTGTTAAAAAGAAAATTAAACAAATTAAAGATTCTATAGTTTCATCCCAAAAGAAAATATATTCTCCAATAGAGTCTGATTTGGGTAATGAAACGCTGTTCTTTACTTTATATAATGATGTAATAGAAATGCTTCATGCAAATTCTGTAAAAATAAAAGCAATTGATTATAAATACAATCCAGATACTGATGCTTTCGTAAAATTCGGTAAAGATGTTTACTTTGTATGTGATGTAAACATGGAGCTGGTTTCAAACTATGTAAATTTAGGCAAACTTATACAAGATTTATACCAGTATCCATACTATATCAGAATAAATGAGCTGGAAGTCAAGCCTTATGCAAAAGATAAAAAGATTTTAATATCAACATTAAGCCTGAGGTTATATGCTCATACAGCTCCGGAAGATACTTCAGCAATAGACGCAGCAGTAAATTCTGCTCCAGCCCTAGAGGGAGCAAATACATCATTGCCGCAATAATAATACTTGATAATTAATTATGTTTAGTATAAAATTTTTATATGAAAATTTTATACTTCTGCGGAAGTAGCTCAGTTGGTAGAGTATCTGCCTTCCAAGCAGACTGTCGCGAGTTCGAGTCTCGTCTTCCGCTCCATAAAAAAGAGTTCCTTATAGAACTCTTTTTTATTTGTATAATTTAGCAAAATTTTCCATTGATTCTAATATAGTTTGAATAAATTCTATACGACTTTCAAAACGTTGCTAAACAATGCAAAATAAAGTAGAATATTTGATATGAGAAATTTGATTTTGTTTGCATGTTTCTTCAACTTTTTTATTAATCCTGTGTTTGCAGAATTTCAGACTTCTGAAATTCTCGAAAAAATTAAAAACGGCAGAGCTGCTATCTATAGTTCGCTGGATTTAACCTCTGAACAGACACACGAGATAAATGAACTTGATAGAATTTTTTATGAAAAATTGTACCCTGAATTACAGGAAATGTCTATGCTGTCGCAGAAATTGGAAAGGATTGCAAGCAGCAGTGATTGTACGATAAAAAAAGTGAAATCTGTCCGGAAAGAATTCAAAGTAGTGGAGCGAAACCTGAACCTGTTAAAAAAAGATTATGAAAAACAAATTGGCGGGATTTTGACTGCAGGGCAGACTGTGGAATATCGTGTGTTAAAAAAGAAACAGCAGGAAGATATGAAAAATCGGATGAAAGAAGAAATTGAAGCTATAAAGCGTGAACAAAGCCGGATGTAAGCTTACAGCTTATCATATTCGCATTTGATTTCTTGAATATCCTGCCACATAAGCCATTTAGGGCCGCCTTTTTCACGTGTATCATTCCTTAATAAATACGACGGATGGAAAATCGGCATCATCTTTGCACCATAAACTTCCACAACTGCTCTCTCTGGAGGAAACCATTTGCCTCTGAGTCTTGTAATGCCTCCGATATTTCCCAAAATCGACTGCACTGCAACATTTCCGCAAAGCAAAATTATCTTTGGTTTAATAATTTCTATCTGGGCTTTCAAATACTCCCAGCAGGCTTCTTTTTCTTCCGGAAGCGGGTTTCTGTTATCAGGAGGACGGCATTTTAACGTATTGCATATATAAATATCTTTTTCTCGCGTAAATCCTACAGATGCAAAAATCCTGTCGAGAAGCTGTCCTGCTTTCCCGACAAAAGGTTTTCCCTGCTGATCTTCATAAAATCCAGGAGCTTCTCCTATAAGCATTAGTTTCGGATTTGGTACGCCGTCAGAAAAAACTATGTTAGTTCTTGAAGCAGCAAGCGGGCACTTATGACAATTCAAACATTTTTGACGTATTTCACTTAATTCTTCGTACATAAAAATATCACTTCCTCGGTAAATAAGTTATCAAAAAGTTTGTGAAATAAACTCTTTCTTATTCGTGCTCTTGTCATACACAATTTTTTTTCAATCCTGAAATTATGGCGTTTTGCAAAATCATAAAAATCTTTTATAGTTAAAAGGTGGATATTGGGTGTATCATACCACTCAAAAGGCAGTATATTTGATTTTGGCATTTTCCCGTGAAACATCAAATAAAAACGCACCCGCCAGTAAGCAAAATTCGGAAAACTTATCACTACGTGTTTTGCAACCCTAAGCATTTCCCGTATAACATAATCGGGTTTTTCAACTGATTGCAATGTCTGGTTTAAAACTGCGTAGTCATAAGAATTATCAGGGTATTCTTGGAGCCCTTCGTCAATATCACCCTGTATTACTGAAAGCCCTTTTTCAAGACATTTAACAATATTGTCTTGATTAATGTCAATTCCGCTTACACGTACGCCTTTATCCTTAAGCATTTTTGTTAACGTGCCGTCACCGCAGCCTAAATCGACAACATTTTTTCCTGCTTCTATCATATCTGTAATGATAGAATAATTCAGATGAAGTCCTTTTGACTCTGTGTAATGTTCGTTTAGTCTGTGCATAAGAAACTCCTTATTATTCGGGTTTGAGTTTCGTATTCCAGAAGAAATGCATCATGTCCGCAAGGTGATTGTATCTCACAATAAGAAACATCTTTTTTATTCTCCATTAACGCTTTAACAAGCTCTTTTGACTGACTTGATGGGAACAGCCAGTCTGAAGAAAATGAAATAACCAGATACTTGGACTTTGTATCCTTAAATGCTTTTTCGAGCGAACCGTACTTTTTAGCAATATCAAAGTAATCAACAGCTTTTGTTATATAAAGATAACTGTTTGCATCAAATCTGTCTACAAAAGTCTGGCCCTGATGTGCAAGATAGCTTTCAACTTCAAAGTCAATATCAAAGTTGAAGTTAGGCGAGTCTTTATCCTGAAATCTTCTTGCAAATTTTTCATGCATAGCTTCTTCGCAAAGGTAAGTTATATGTCCTACCATTCTCGCTATAGCAAGCCCCTTTTCCGGCTTTTCAGCGTGGTAATAATTTCCGTTGTTAAAATTCGGGTCAGAAAGTATCGCGTTTCTGCCAACAGCATTAAAAGCAATACTCTGAGCTGAAAGCCTTGGTGTGGAAGCGATTACTATAACATGGCTTACCATATCTCCGTAGCTTAATGCCCATTCAAGCGCCTGCATGCCTCCCATTGAACCGCCGGCTACAATAAGTTTTTTTACTCTGAGAAAATCTATAAGCTTCTTTTGTACTTTTACTACATCTTCAATTGTAATAACTGGAAAACTTAAGCCGTATTCAACTCCGGTAGCCGGATTAATAGAATTAGGACCTGTTGTTCCCTTGCAGCCTCCAAGCATGTTTGAGCAGATTACAAAATACTTATCAGTATCAAAAGCTTTGCCTGAACCGACCATATCATCCCACCAGCCCGGCTTCTTATCGCCTTGATGGTAGCCTGCAGCATGAGCGTCACCTGTAAGAGCATGCAGAAGCAGTATTGCATTGTCGCCGTTTTCATTTAATTTTCCATATGTTTCATAGGCAATTTCGACTTGAGGAAGCTCTTTTCCGGATTCAAGATGGACAAGCTCATTAATTTTGAAAAGTTTTGTTTCTACTAACATTGGCTTAACCTTATAGCTCTGTCTAAATCTTCAATAATATCATCAACGTCTTCAAGACCTACAGAGAACCTCATGAAGTCGTCTGTTACCCCGCAGGCAATTTTTTGTTCGTCGCTTAACTGCCTGTGTGTAGTCAAATACGGGTAAGTTATTATGCTTCGTGTGTCACCTATATTTGTCGTGTGAATAGGAATTGTGAGCGAATTAATAAACTTTTCACCTGCTTTTGCCCCTCCTTTAAGTCCGAAACCTACAATTGAGGAATATCCTTTCGGAGTGTATTTTTGAGCAAGCTCATAATACTTGCTGCTCTTTAACCCCGGATAATTAACCCAGCTTATTGAAGGGTTATCTTCAAGCCACTTTGCAATTTTTAACGCTGAGTCACAGTGCTTCTGCATTCTAAGTGAAAGGGTTTCAAGGCCGGATAAAGTAAGATACGAATTGAAAGGACTCGGACAGGCACCCATGTCTCTTAAAATCTGTGCTCTTGCTTTAACAATATAAGCAGCTCTCCCAAAAGTTTCTGTATAAACAATTCCGTGATATGATTCATCCGGAGTTGTAAGCTCAGGGTATTTTCCCCCTCCATTTACCCCCCATTTAAAGTTTCCTGAATCAATAATCGCTCCGCCCATAGCATTTCCGTGGCCTGAAATATACTTTGTAGTCGAATGAACAACAATATCAGCGCCCCACTCAATCGGGCGGCACAGGTAAGGGCTCGGGATTGTGTTATCTACAATAAGCGGAATTCCATGTGAATGCGCAACATCAGCAAGTTTTTCAATATCTATGATATTAAGTGCCGGATTTGACAAAAGTTCAATAAACACACACCGCGTCTTGTCGGTTATTTCACGTTCAAAATCTTCCGGCTCTTCTCCTTTTGCAAACTTTACATTAATGCCGAGTTTTTTGAATGTAGATGAGAAAAGATTACATGTTCCTCCGTAAAGAGTAGAGGCGGCAACAACTTCATCTCCGGTGTTTGTTATATTCAAGATAGCAGCGGTTGTTGCCGCCTGTCCTGATGAAAAGCATAAAGCTCCGACTCCGCCTTCAAGTTCGGCAAGGCGTTTCTCAAGGATATTATTTGTCGGGTTAGAAAGCCTGGTATATATATCACCTTCGACTTTTAAATCAAATAAATCTGCACCGCGCTGAACATCGTCAAAATCAAATGCGGTTGTCGGATATATAGGCACATTTATACACATTTGATGCTCTTTAGGATTATGGCCGGCGTGTAATAATTTTGTGTCAAATTTCATGTTTGAACTCCTATGCCTGAATAAGTTCTTTAACCTTTTTCCTCTGTACTTTTCTGGTAGCCGTTCTAGGAAGTGCTTGTTTAAGCACTGTAATATTTATAGGACGTTTGTATGGTGTAAGACGCTGCGATAATCGTTTTACTTCACCCTTCATCAACTGGTCAAGTTCTTCATCGTTATACTTATCTCTAAGTTCTTCTGAAGGAACAACAACTGCTGCAATATCTTCAGTACCGTCTTTTGCTCCGCCTTCTCTTGAAACTCCGAAAACGCAGACTTCTGAAAACAAATCGCTTTTTTCAAGCACAGATTCTACTTCTTCCGGGAAAACTTTTTTACCGCCGGAGAGAACAATCATATTCTTAATTCTGCCTGTGATGTATACCCTTCCGCTTTCATCAATTTTTGCAATATCTCCAGTATGGAACCAGCCATCTTCATCAACTGCTTCACGCGTAAGTTCAGGTTGGTTATGGTAACCTTTCATTACAGAGGGACCTTTAAGTAATAATTCTCCTGTTTCAGGGTCTGTTTTGGCCTCATAACTAGGAAGAGGTTTGCCTACGGAACGTAAATCCCTGTTCCGTTCTATATTAATTGTTGCAATCGGGCTTGTTTCGGTTAGACCGTAAACTTCATATACTTGAATTCCGACTCTCTGGAAAAATTTTGCTACGTTCAAATCAAGCGGTGCCCCCCCTGACATGCATCCTTTGAAAGAGCCGCCAAAGCATTTGTGAATTTTTCTGAACATGAGCTTTTTGGCCCAAATAAATGGTACAAATTTAGCAAAATGATAAAGAATTGGGAACATCTTCTGTGAAAACTTTGAAGTATTCTTCATCTCTGCTTCTAAACCAGTCTTAAGCAGTTTTAAGAAAGCAGGAACAACAACCATAAACGTTATCTTTCTATCTCTCATTGTATTAAGGATATCTTTAGGTTTGAGGTTGTGTGTATAATATACGGAAAATCCGAGGTTCAAAAATGTTGAAAAGCCTACTGTCATTTCAAAAAGATGATTCATAGGAAGGATTGATAATACTCTTACATCGCCGTAAGGCAATATCTGATTAAATGCTGTTTTCAAGTCTTTCAGCTGGGCAAGCATGTTTCCAAAGGTTGTTTCTACACCCTTGGGATTGCCGGTTGTTCCAGAAGTGTAAATTATAAAAACTACTGACTTTCTGGAACGGTGTCTCCATTTGCAGGTATAATTATTTGGTATTGTATAAATACTTTGCAGATTTTCATTAACAGGGTGCTCATCCATTACAATAATATGCTTAAGTGAAGGGATTACTTTCTGTAGTTCAAGTGCTTTGTCAATATAACTCTGTGATACAAGCATAACAGAAGGCAGGCAGTCTGTTAGAATAGATTGAAGTTCGTATTTCGTAAGCTTTATATCCAGCGGAACGGTAATAAGGCCGGATATAACGGATGCAAAAACGCAGACTCCGTATTCTGGTTTAGATTCAGAAAGAATAGCGAGTTTTTCTCCTCTTTGTATTCCCAAATCGTTCATAAGATATGCAGCAAGTCTTCTTGACATTAAGCCAAGACCGTCATAAGTAAGCTCTTTCCAACCAAATTGTGTTTTCATGCCTAACGCAATTTTTCGCGCGTATATATTAGTTTTATCTTCCAATAAAGATAATACATTACTTTCGCGTTCTTTCATACTTCCCTCCTGAACACACCATAGCCTCATGCTATGTATTATATCAAATGATTAATTATTGGAAAATATTTCTTAATAAAATGTGACAATACTTAAAAAAAGAAGCCCTAAGGCTTCTTTTTTTAAGTATTGTGTAAAACTAATTCTCCGGATTCAAGAGTTGGTTTTACGTCAATAACTTTTTGGTTAGAACTTCCCACCCAGTGAATTTTTGGATCAAGAAGCTCCATAACAAATTTCCCTTCAGCAATAACGTCAATATCTGCGATATCAGGAATGTCTTTAATTTCTTCCCATAGAAAACCTGTATAGAGCCAAATTGTTTTTTGCGGAAGTTCTTTTCTTATTTTTTTTATTAATCTAAAAACTTCATCTCTGTTAAACGGGTGAAGCGGATCTCCCCCAGAGAAAGTAATTCCTGAAATATGCGGTTTGCTAAGTGCTTCAAAAAGCTCATCTTCCGCCGCTTTATCAAACGGAATACCTCCTGCAACATCCCAGGTGATTGGATTCTGGCATCCATGGCAATGGTGCGTACATCCTGAAACCCATAAAACAACTCTTAAACCGTCGCCGTTAAGCATGTCATCTTTTGTAATATTGTGATAATTCATTTTTTGTAATATCTCTCCTTGATATTTCTATCATACCATCGACAAATAAATTTTTGCAAAGAGTTAAGTTGTATGAAGATTTTGGCATGTGAACTCATAAATTTTATTTACCCCCCTTTACAAATTTTTTTTATTTGTTAGTATAATAAAGTGAATTGAATAAGACTGAATAATCCTCAGTAGCTCAATGGCGGAGCAACCGGCTGTTAACCGGTAGGTTGTTGGTTCGAGTCCAACCTGGGGAGTTTTTTATTGCAAAGAAAAAACTCGGGCTTGTCCCGACATTTTCTATGAGTATTTTTACGTTTAGTTTGAGAATTTCAGTTAGTTTGAGAATTATCGCCGAAAGGCTTGATTTTATTGGATTTTTAGTGTCGGAAATTGCCTGAATTTAAAATTCTCAAACCGGACCAAAACGGACTTTTTTTACCACTTTTTTCTTTCAAACTTCCATGACCTGAAAACCTTATTTTACAAGGCTTTTAATTCGGTTTGAGATTTTTAAGACAGTTTGAGAATTTTGGGCAAGTAGAATTTTTTAATTTCAAGGTTGGAAATTTATTTTTAAAGTCGGAAAAATTTTTCTGATTTTTTGTTCTGTTGAAAAAGAAGATTTGCAGATTTTAAGAAAATTACCAAAAGAAGCGCAAATTACTTTTAAATTAGCAACAACTTAATCTACCCATATTTATGCTATAATGCCCTTATGGAAAACATTTTAAGTAAAATTAAAGAAGAATTTTTGACAAAATTTTCTGAAAATCCTTTTTTAATGACTATTGAAAAGCAGGCATATTTTGAACTACCAATTTATTCAAAACCATACTTGTTTTTAATTCTAGAGGGAAAAGCACAGCTAAATTTGGAAAACGGTTTAATCAATTATGAAAAAGGTAGTTATATTCTTTCAAAAATTGATACTCCAAAATTTTTGAAAGTTATTGAACCCCCGTTTAACGCTCTTGTTTTACAATTTTCTATTGAAGAAATAATCTCTGTTATGATTGAACTGGATTGTAACATTGAGCCAAATAACAATGATGAAGATTTGATTAACAATATTCTAAGATTAGTTCAGAACAATAATGATATTTTTTTAAAGAAAAATATTACAAGAGAAATTATTTATAATCTTTTGACGGGAGTTCACGGTAAAGAATTTATAAATAGTGTTGTAAAACTCCAAAATGCTGATGAAATTTATGACATCAATAACTGGATTAAAGAAAATTTTAAATCGAATTTTTCTGTTGAGGATTTGGCAAAGTTAAATAATATGAGCGTATCAACTTTTCATTCGAAGTTTAAAAACGCAGTAGGGATGAGCCCTATTCAATGTCAAAAGAAATTAAGATTACTGGAAGCAAGAAGATTGATGTTTGATACTTCAATGAATGTAACAGAGGCTGCACTTGAAGTTGGGTATGAAAGTATTTCTCAATTTAATAGGGATTATAAAAAGTTGTTTGGGTTTGCACCCTGTAAGGATATTGCACAAATATTAAAACAAAATATTTAATTGTTTAATATTAACTTTGCAAATTCCTCAATACTATCCCCGTTTCGGGATGATGAATTTTCTATTAAATTAAAATAGCAACTTGGCATTTCTTTTGTTTTTAAATTTTTAGCAATACAGGGTGCGCAACCTTTGTCATGTTTTGTTGGATGCAAAGGACAATCTAATTTTTTACAAGTACAAAACGGGCTTAAATTTTTCATAAATTCCTCCTTTAAAAATAGGCAGGAAAGAACCAATCTTCCTGCCTATAATGATATATAATTAATCTGATATTTTCAAGACAGCTCTAAAATGAACTTTTGTTGACATCATTTTTTCGTAGGCCATGCGCGCTTTTTCAAGTGGAAAAACTTCTACCATAGGGCGAACACCCGTTAAAACGCTGAAATTAATCGCTTTTTTTATTTCGTTAATATCTGTAAAGGTTCCCTTAACAGAACCTGAACTTTTTAGAAAATCCAAACTAGACCAACCGATGTTTTCTTCACTTACCGCTGCAATAATTACTTCGCCACCTTTTTGTAAACCTGCAATTAATGGTGAAATTGCTTTCGGGTTTGGAGCTGTTGCAATAATGACTTTTGCTCCGCCTAATTTTTGTAAGGTTTCTGCAATATTTTCAGTTTCAGAATCAATATAGTGATGTGCACCAAGTTCTTTTGCAAGAGTTTCTTTATCTTTACCTCTTGAAATTGCAACAACTTCAAAGCCAGAGTGTTTTGCATATTGAACAGCCAAATGCCCTAAACCTCCGATACCTGAAATTGTAACTAAATCGCCGGGACGAGCACAAGAATTTCTTAATGCACTAAATACGGTTTCACCTGCGCATAATAATGGCGCACCTTCTGTTGAATTTATTACATCAGGCATTTTTATTAAGCCGTCTTCATAAGCAAGAGTATATTGCGCATATCCGCCGTCCGTTGTGAGTGCTGTTGTTTCACCATGTCCGCCATGCCAGCCCAAACCTACCCTATCACCAATTTTCCACTTTGTAACTTTAGAACCTAATTTTTGAACAGTACCAATTATTTCATGTCCTGGTATTCTTGGATATCTTGAAGCCCAACCCTCAATGACTTTAGAATCACCTCTGCAAACACCGCATGCTTCAACTTTTAACAAAACCTGTTCATCATTTGGTTCAGGTATCGGAATTTCAACAAGCTCCATAGGCTCTTTTGGTGCTTTTACTTGAATTGCTTTCATTGTGTTCATAATTTTATCTCCTTTGTTGTGCCTTTATATTGGCATTTTAAATTATGAACTAATTAAATTCTTGTCGTTTTCTTTTAAGATTTTGCACAATTCTATAAGAATAAAAAATTAGATTTTTATTGTTAAATACCAAATTTTAGAATAAACAGAATGCTAACTTTTACTAAAAACTGTTGCGAGAATTAGCAATTTATAAAACGGAAAAAAGGACAAAATCAGATTTTTCAAAATCTAACTTGCCCAGAATTCTCAAACTGTCTGTTATAAATTCTCAAACCAACTGTTAAATTACAATGCTTGAAATTTTTTAAGTTAAGACTCGAACCAACTAAGTGAAGAGTTTAGAGAGGAGCAAGCAGAGAGCGAAGGACTTTTCTTTGGAATAAACGAAGTTTCTGAAAAGAAAAATTGTAGACTCGTTTAATGCGAGCGACTCAAGACAACCTGGGGGGGGGATTGTGTTGGCATTGTTGAAATTTTGTTTATCTTTAAAAGAGATTAAACTATGGACATTAATGTTATTAATTGATTTAATATTATTCATAAAACATCCTCATTATTTATATATGTAAAAACATATATTTTTTAAAAATGGACGGTTCAAGGTGTTTTTTATTGTGAAAAAAAAGACATTTTTAATGTTTTGGGGTATATTTGTACAACCTATAGGCTATATAAATTAGTTGAAAAGTTTGAAGAGAGTTCGGCGCAAATTTTTTTTAATCGGCTTAACATAGTTCAAAACAATGCTGTTCGTTTCAATAAGGAATTTGCGTGCTTTCCCCGTTTTAGGATAAAGTGACGCAAAAGTTTCCTTGAAAGCGTTATCAGCATCTTTTACATGTTTGGATTTATATAGATCTTTAAGGTTTCTCTTAAAGCAATCCGGATAATTATTTGTGCGGTGTTTTTTTCTTGCAAGCAGCCCGATAGTCGGATTTTCTTTGCAGTCAATTAAATGATTTATTGCATCATCTGTGCAGTCTTTTGCAACACGAAAACGGGTATCAAGATGCGCATTGTTCCAGTATGCGTTGCGTCTGACACTTTCAAAACGAATCCCGCCGTCCATTATTTCTGACATATTATACTCCTTTTTTAATATAAAACCATGAAAAAATAAAATTTGCTATTTAATATTCAAACTTACTGTTTAAATAGTGTTGAAAAATTTTTCAAAAAATTTAAGTGGAAATATAATTTGTGTCGCTATAGTAAAACCGACCTGCGAACTATGTGCGAGATTTATTTATCTTTGCTAGGACATAGACCAAGCCCCAAAAGTGTAAATACAGCAGCAGTTGATATAGCTACAAACATTGTTAAATTTTCTGCACGATGAACCTCTTTAAACGGAGTTTCTCCGTCCAAGAAAATACCTCTTTTGTTCTTTTCAAGGGTATGTTCTGAATATTCGTTATTTTCATCTATAACTTTTAGTTGAACTTTGTAATTATCACTATTTTTGTCTTTTATTAATTTTGCATCAAAATGCAAATCTTTATAAGGTGCTTTGTATGTAATTCTGTTAGCTCTGCTTGTAGTTCCACCAAAGCAATTGGGCTCATCATAAAATTCTAGGTATGAATTAACTTCGACAAGTTTTACTCTGCCTATAACATGATTTGGGTCATTTTTATCTTTTTTGATATAGATACTTCCTTGTATATCACCTTTTCCACCTGCATCAAAGTTGCCCGTAGTTCTATATCCAATATCGGCAGTATATTCTGTGTCCGAGATTTTCTGAACGTTACTTAAATACTCTGTAGAAAAAGCTTCAAAGAGCTCTTTTTTGTCAATATGCTCAAACACATCACAATTCTTAAGACCTTCATAATTAGGCCCACAAGCTGTAATTCCTAAACCCGTAAGTCCTGCAGCCACATAAGTAAGAATTTTCTTTGGAACGGATTTTTTTACTTGTGTTTGCCCGAAAGTAGTTGAATTGTTTGTCGAAATGGGCATTATATTCATTGTAAATTTACTCCTCACAGTTATTTATATTACACCTAAAACTCGTGAAAAATAAATTTTGCTATTTTATTCAAATATTAAAATTTCCTTAATTTTTTCAAAAAAAATATAAATCTATTATATAAATATAAATGTAAATAAATAGGAGGATTATATTATGGCATTAAAACCGTTACAAGACAGAATCGTTATTAAGGTAATTGAAGATACAGAACAGACTTCCGGCGGAATATTTATTCCGGATAGTGCAAAAGAAAAACCTCAAAAGGGTGAAGTTGTTGCTGTTGGAGAAGGCAAGACTAACGATAAAGGCGAAAAAGAACCTATGGGCGTTAACGTTGGGGATATTATCCTTTATGCTAAATATGCCGGAACTGATGTAAAAATGGATGGGGTAGAGTACAAAATTCTTTCAATTAAAGATGCTCTAGCAGTATTAGTTTAAAAAATTAGGTAATAGGAGATATAAAAATGGCAAAACGTATAGTATTTGAAGAAGAAGCTAGAAAATCGCTTCTCAGAGGTATAGATGCAGTTGCTGACGCAGTAAAAGTTACTCTCGGACCAAAAGGAAGAAATGTAATTTTACAAAAAAAATTTGGTGCACCTCAAATCGTTAACGATGGTGTTACAATTGCAAAAGAAATTGAACTTCAAGATGGTTTAGAAAATGCAGGAGCACAGCTTCTTAAAGAAGTTTCATCTAAAACAAACGATGTAGCCGGGGACGGTACAACTACAGCTTCTGTACTTGCTCAGGCAATTGTTAGAGAAGGTTTGAAAAATTTAACAGCCGGTGCAAATCCAATGTCTATGAAACGTGGTATTGATAAGGCTGTTGATATTGCAATCAATAAGATTAGAGATTTGTCTAAATCAGTAAGCACAAAAGAAGAAATTGCACAGGTTGCAGGTATTTCTGCCGGTAACAACTCTGAAATTGGTGAATTAATTGCTGAAGCAATGGAAAAAGTTGGGCACGATGGCGTGATTACTGTTGAAGAAAGCAAATCTTTCGGTACTAACTTAAAGGTTGTAGAAGGTATGCAGTTTGATAAAGGTTATATTTCACCTTATTTTGTAACTGATCCAGAAAGAATGGAAGCAGTTCTTGATGATGCATATGTTCTTTGTGTAAACAAAAAGATTAATTTAATTGCAGACTTAGTACCTGTTCTTGAACAGGTAGCACGTGATGGACGTTCATTATTGTTAATCGCTGAAGATGTTGAAGGTGAAGCTCTTGCAACATTGGTTGTTAACACAATGAGAAAAGTTTTAAGAGCTGTTGCAGTAAAAGCTCCTGGATTTGGCGACAGAAGAAAAGCTATGCTTGAAGATATCGCTATTTTAACAGGCGGTCAAATGTTTACAGAAGAACTCGGTATCAAACTTGAAAATATTACAACAGATATGATGGGTGTTGCAAAACGTGTAACAGTTACTAAAGATGAAACAACTATCGTTGTTGGTGATGAAACAAAAGAAGCAGTAAGAGAACGTGTAAACTTGATCAAGAAACAAATTGAAGCTTCTGACAGTGAATACGATAAAGAAAAATTGCAGGAACGTATGGCTAAATTAGCCGGCGGTGTTGCTGTTATAGAAGTTGGTGCTGCTACAGAAATTGAACTTAAAGAAAGAAAGTTAAGAATTGAAGATGCACTTAACGCAACAAGAGCAGCTAATGAAGAAGGTATTGTACCAGGCGGCGGTGTTGCGCTTATAAGAGTTCAGCAAGAACTTGAATCTAAGATGAACACTATTACATTTGAAACAGATGACGAAAAGAGCGGTTATAAGATTTTGACAGCAGCTCTTGACGTACCTTTGAGAGCAATTGCTTTCAACTCAGGTGCAAAATCTGATGTTGTTGTTGAAAATGTAAGAGCTGAAAAAGATGCATATGGTTACGATGCTCTTCTTGACAGATATACAGATATGTTTGCTGCAGGTATCGTAGACCCTGCAAAAGTTACAAGGAGTGCTCTTGAAAATGCAGCATCTGTAGGTTCAATGCTTCTTACAACTCAAGCAGCAGTTGTTGATATTCCGGAAGAATCAAAAGCTCCTGATATGTCAGCAATGGCCGGCATGGGCGGTATGGGCGGCATGATGTAGAATGCGGCAGCCGGAGTGAAGCCCGAATTCAGCGGCGGTGAGCCGGTGAACTGAGGGCGGAACTTGACGATTGCGACGTAGAAATCTTTGATTTCACAGGAGCAGTGCTACGCACGTAGACCATTGGACGGCTGACAATTGTATCACTACAAGTTGTTATTATGACTACCGGTCAGCCTCAAAGTCGACATAGAAATCTTAAAAAAGGTGTCGGAAAGTTGAAAAACTTTCCGACATTTTCTTATTTTCCAGCAAATTTATTTTTTACGGGGTTTATCAATAATATGTTAATAATATCAAATCAACAAAATTATAACCCTTTATTCGGTACAAAAAATATTCCGCGTGCAGAGCTGGAAATGCTTCTTGCGAAAGATAAATCTTCTGCACAGATTGCACGCAAATTTGGTGTTACTACAGGTACTATTATGCGTAAAATACGGGAATATGGTTTGCAACTTCCTTCTGAAAAACTTCGTGAGCGTTTTTACAATGAAGCACTTCCGCTACTGGAACAGGGGGTATCGTATGCAAATGTTCGTAAACTCACAGGAATCAGCGAAGAATATTCAAGGAAGTGGCTTAAAAAGAACTCTTATCCTTCAAACAAAGTGTTATTTGCCCAACACCTTGAAGAGCTATATAAGCAAAACTATACAGATGAGCAAATCGCAGATATTCTATACGTAGAAGCATCAACGATTGCACGCAGGCGTGGTGATTTAGGTTTGAAGAGGAAACTTGGACGTCCGCAAAGTAATATTGACTGGCAAGAAATTCTCGAAATGCTTAAAAGTGGAAAAACAGCACCACAAATAGTAAAAGAGTTTAAAATAAGTGCTAAATTGCTTGCAGAAAAAATTAAAGAAATAAGTGGAGTTACTCCTAAAAAAATAGAACTTGAATATCGAAAAAATTTTGTTGCCAATTGCCTTGCAAAAGGGGATAATATTTCTTCTATTGCAGAAAAATTAAATCTTAGAAGAGAGCCGTTGTATAAATTTATACAAAAATTTCTTCCAGAATGGGTTACATCAAGAAAATCATAACGCAGAGTATATTCGGTTGAATTTTTCAATTTTGTCAAAGGTCCAGCCTGCATTATAATTTATGGCGTTTTTAATAAGAAGTTTCCAGCTCGCAGGGTTTTGAGTATAAAGTTTTAAAGCTTTTGTGACGGCTGTATTAAAGCTTTCAATGATATCTTCTTCCGTATTTACCGGAGTTTTTGTTTTAAATCCGCACCCGAAAGTCATATCATCAAAAATGTCCGAAATAGTGTCGTTATATATTCCCTGTCTCAGAGCAACCGGAACGCATCCATATTTCATTGCTGTAAAATGGTTTGAAGTTGTTATATTATTTCTTGCACAGAAGAAAGCTAAGTCCGAAGAAGCGTAAAACTGGGCGAGATTTATCTCTCCATCAATGAACAGCCATTTACCCGAATAACCTATATGTTCTTCAAGAAACTCCACCCAGTTTTTTATCTGGTTGTTTTCAAGACCGTTTGGAATGTTAACGATAGCTTGAATATTTTTAAACTCTTCCAATAGTTTTATTATTGAGGTCAGTGCAATATCTGTGCCATCGGTGAATATATCCGCGGAAAGTTTGCAGAAAATAAGCGGAGTGTCAAAAAATGGGGCCAGATAACCTTTTATGGTATATTCTTCGGATTTGAAAAATTTCGGGTCAATAAATCTTGTGCGTATTCTGTCTTTGGAAAACTCTCTTGTAAGATATTTTTTATTTCTAATGCGTGCTTCTCTAAAGTCATCTTGAGTAAATGGCTTATATATAACAGCTTGCGGAATTTCATATCCATAGGAAATGTATGAACTTTTATTTTTTGTTTTGCATATTCTGTCGAACATTTTTCCAGAAAGCTCCGGCTTTGTTAGAATGCTGTTATAGTATGTTTTTGACGGTACTGCCCAGAAATCAGCCCGTTTAAGCGTATGAAAAATAGTGTTGTAGTATAAATCATTTTCATATTCCATTTTAGGGAATAGTTTCAATATTCTTGAATTTAACCGGTTAAACAAAATGTTTTCGTCGATATCATCACATTTTTCAGGGTATTTTCTAAGCTTGTAATAGTTTTGATAAATAAAATCCAGACATTCTCTCATCTGGCAGAAACATTTAGTATTGTGCAGGTTAAATAATGACGCAATACATTTTTTTATAATTTTATCACGGCACAGCTTTTTCATCCCGTTTGAATCAACAAGATTAATTGCAGCCCAGAAAGCTTCTTTTTTGTCCGCTTCAAATCTCGAAAAATCATGAATAATTTGCAGAACTTTTATAGGATAGTGAGATTTTTTCTCAAACTCTGCACCTAGATAGAAAGGAATGTTATCCGCATGGATTACTTCCGGTTTAAGTTTACAGGAGGCAATTCTCGAGGCTTTGATAAAAGGTGCAAGGTATTGAAGTCTTGTGCGGTCAGACCCTGAAAACGCTTCTGAATAAAGTCCGTAAACATCTATGTTTAAACTGTTTTGCTTCATTTTATACAGTGAGGCGCTGTTCATACGGTTTTGAAGGTAGTATTCAAAGCCGTATATTAGTTTTTCTGTTTCGTTTTTGTTGTCAATCGGAATTAGAACTTTTATATCTTTATCAGGATACTGTTTTCTGAACGCAGAAATAAAATCCAGCGGCGGGTAATCGAGCGTTAAATATAATATTGTTTTAAAATCGTTATTCTTTTGAGTTTTTCTGAATAACGACGAAAAATATTTTCTTATAAAACGCCATTCTGTTTTGAAATGATTAAAAGATTTGCAGGTTTTTGAATATTCTTCCTTAAAATCTGCCGGCTGTATCCCGTATATTATATCAAGTTCTCTGGCGTGTGATTCTGTTCCGAAAGAGTCCTTCATATAATTCAAGTTATCATACTGAACAGTTGAAATCAAGCCGGCTATTGACAGAACTTTTAGTTTAGTTGTATACTCCAATTATGGAAAACTTACATTTTGAATTAACAAACAATTCATCCTCCTCTTGCTCCAAGTTTCAATCGGGACTTGAGTGATTTTGGTATGTAAGTTTATGTAACAGAATTGACGATTTTTGAAAAGTCCCGTTTACTAAAACGGGACTTTTTTTGTATTTGGAAAGGATAATTAATGAAAGTAAATAATATAAATAGTACAGCATTCAGAGGACCGCTTGACGGAGTGGTTACAAGCGCCTTAAGGACCTGCGATATGAATGAGATGGTTAATGCTGTCGGGCTTGATGTCGGTGCAATGGTAATCCCGAGGGCTTATTATGATACAAAGGCAAGAAATGAGTATGCAGGTGCGGAAACTTTTATCAGAGAAATAAGCGGAACTTTCATTAACTGTCTTTCTGCAGGTTTATTTGCAATGGGTATTTCTAAAATAGCTGCTAGAAAAATTGAACCAGACGTAAAAATTAATCCTGAAAGCTGGTACTCAAAAGATTCTCTTGAAACTTTAAGGTGCGCGTGGGATAAAAGTAAAAATACAAAAGATTATATTGTCGAAGTTCTTGAGAATATTTCAGGACGTGACGGCAATGGGGTAAATGAATTTAAGAATATAAAATGGGAAAATATTGAATGGATTGATGAAGCTAAGTGGAATAATATAAAGTGGAATAACCCGAAATATGCAGGAATTCAAGATAACTTGAAAACGAAGCAAGGTTTTATAAAAACATTCTGTGAACTTATTAATGACAAAAATATTACAAGAGATGATAAGAAAAATGTTCTTCTAATTATGGAACGCAGACTTGCTAATGCGCTTGGCGCAGAGCGGGAAACAGAATTAAATATAGACGGGTATAAACTTTCTGCAAAACTTGAAAACATATTGCGAGATACTCACGATATGGGCAAGGATATTTTTAATAAAAATAACGGAAAAGAAATTGAACGTGCAATTAACAAGATTAATAAGGTAAATAAAGTAAAAACTTTTGGTGCAATTGCTGCTTCTTGCGCTCTAGGGCTTACTAATCAGTGGCTTAACAGAAAAATCACAGAGAAAAGGACCGGTAAGAAAGGGTTTGTAGGTGATGTAGATTATACTTCTTCTGATAGAGGCGAGAAGCGTAAGGATTGCCTGCTGCCATTTAAAAAACTAGGAGCAAGCGTTCTTATGGCAGGTATGGTATTTAGCGTAATGGGTGTAAAGAATTTTAAACAATTTGCCAAAAAATTAGAATTTACAGGGCCTGTAACAAGCGGAAATGCTATAAAAACAGTTTACGCAGCAACGATTATAGGAAGGTTTATGGCTGCAGACAACGGAACTGAACTTAGAGAGTCAATGACAAGAGATTATCTGGGCTTCCTAAACTGGCTTGTCTTTGGCGGTTTTGCTGCTAAGGGTGTTGCAAATCTTCTGGATAAAAACGGTAAAGATTTGTTCAATTACACAAAAGAAGGTAAAGGCTTGAAACATTGGCTCAGAGATATGAACCTTAAAACACATAATGAAATTGCTGCAAAAGGAAGCAAATTCGCTAAGAAAAATATGTGGAAACTTAACCTCGCTCACGCTGCGGGTATTACATATTCTGCCGTGACTCTGGGAATATTGCTTCCGATGATGAACGCAAAGATAACGGAAAAGAAGGCTAAAAAGAAAATATAAAAATTCCTTTGATGTATAATTAATTTATAGAAATTAGAGGAATTAATTATGCTAAAAGGAAATGAAATTAGACAGTTATACTTAGATTATTTTAAAAACAAACATCAGCATACAATTGTAGAAAGCTCAAGCCTTGTGCCTGACAATCCTACAGTGCTTTTAACTACAGCAGGAATGCTTCAATTTCTGCCAATATTTTTAGGGATTACAAAATCACCTTATAATCCGGCAAGAGCGACTTCCTGCCAGAAATGCGCAAGAGCAGGAGGAAAAGATTCTGATATCGAAAATGTTGGAAGAACTCCTAGACATCACACCTTTTTTGAAATGCTTGGAAACTTCTCTTTCGGCGACTACTATAAAAAAGAAGTTATTCCATGGGCGTGGGAATTTGTAACAGAAGTACTTAAACTTGATAAAGACAGACTCTGGATAACAATATACGAAACAGATGATGAGGCTTATGACATCTGGAGAAGCATTGGTGTTCCTGATGAACGAATAAAAAGAAAAGGCAAAAAGGATAACTTCTGGGGGCCTCCGGGAGCTTCCGGTTCTTGCGGACCTTGTTCTGAAATACATTATGACTTAGGCGAACAGTATAAATGTTCCGATAACTGCGGTATTGATACCTGTGAATGCGACAGATGGGTTGAAATTTGGAACCTTGTATTTACAGAACTTTATCAGGATGAAGAAGGCAACCAATCTCCTCTTGAACATAAAAACGTTGATACCGGCATGGGATTAGAACGTATAACAATGGTTTGTCAGGGAGTTGCCTCAACATTCGAAACAGATTTGCTCAAGCCGATTTTAGATAAAGTTTCTGAGATGAGCGGAGTTCCTTACAAGAAATCTGAAAAAACAGATATTTCTCTTAGGATTATAACAGACCACGCAAGATGTGTATCTTTTCTTATTTCAGACGGCGTAATCCCTGGCAATGAAGGCAGAAGCTATGTGTTGAGAATGATTCTTAGACGTGCTCTGCGCCACGGTAAGATTTTGGGAATGGAACTTCCTTTCCTTTACAAACTTGTGGATGTTGTTGTGGATAATTACGGCGCAGCTTATCCTGATTTGGTTAAGAATAAGGCAAAAATTATTGAGGTAATTAAGAAAGAGGAAGAAAGATTTGCTAAGACTCTTGATAGAGGATATAAAATGCTTGAAGAATTTATATCTGAGAAGAAAAATATTGACGGGGAAAGCGCTTTCAAACTCTATGATACATACGGCTTCCCGTTTGAACTTACTAAAGAAATCGCGGAAGAAAATGGTTTAGGCATTGATGAAAATGGCTTTAAAAAAGCAATGCAGGAACAAAAAGACCGTGCAAAAGCTGCTGCTGAGAAGATTTCCGTTACAGGCGATATGAAGTATGCAAAAGTAGAAAACGAAGTTGGCTCAACCGAGTTTGTAGGATATCTTGTAGACTGTGCACAGGCTAAAATCCTTGCAGCAATTGAAGGCGAAGGATATACAGATATTGTTCTTGACAGAACTCCATTCTATGCCGAATGCGGCGGTCAGGTCGGCGACAGCGGGTATATAGTTAATGAAAACCTGAAAGCAGAAGTTTTAACAACATTTAAAGTTAACCATCTTTTTGTACACAGATGTCAGGTTGTTAACGGCGAAGTTAAAGTTGGCGATTACGCATTTGCTCAGATTGATTCTGCAAGAAGGGCGCAAATTAGAGTTCACCATACATCTGCTCACTTATTGCAGGCTGCTTTGATTAAAGTGCTTGGCGATGAGGTTAAACAAGCCGGATCGCAGGTTGAAGATAACAGAATGAGATTTGACTTTACCTTCTCACGTGCAATGACTCCTCAGGAAGTTAAAAAGACTGAAGATATTATGAACAAATGGATTGGTGAAAAACTTCCTGTTAATACTGATGTAATGGGGATTGAAGAGGCAAAACTTACCGGTGCTACAGCATTATTCGGTGAAAAATATGAAGATGTTGTCCGTGTAGTGAGCATTGGTGGTAAAGCTAAATGTAACTGCGGCAGTGATTACAGCTGTGACCATGAAAGCGGAGAAGAAAAAGAAGTTATATCAAAAGAATTCTGCGCAGGTACTCATGCTTCAAATACAGCTGATTTAAGGCTTGTAAAAATTGTATCAGAAGGTGCGATTGCTGCTGGAACCAGAAGAATTGAAGCTGTTGTTGCTGACGCTGCAATTGATTATCTGAATGCAAAATCTGCAGAAATAGATAAACTTGCTTCAAGATTTAAAGTTCACTTTGATGAAGTTGAATCAAGAATTGAAAAATTACTTGAAGAAAATAAAGAACTTCAAAAAGAACTTGAGGAAACAAAAGCAGAAATGGCTAAAAGTAAATTTGCAACGTTTGTTTCTAAAGCCCAGGATATTGAAGGCGGTAAATTATTTATCACAAAAATTGAAAATCTTGATGCTGATGCAGTTAAAGCCGGTATAGAGATGCTTTCTAATAAATTGGGCGAGAGCATAATAGTTCTTGCAAATGAAAGAATGGTTATAGTAAAAGTAACTGATGGTTTCGTTAAAAAAGGTGTAAATGCCGGAAAGATTGTTGGCGAAATTGCAAGAGCAACCGGTGCAAACGGAGGCGGCAGACCGAATTTTGCACAGGGCGGTGTAAAAGACGCTTCTAAGCTGGATGAAGTTCTTTCAAAAATTGAAGATGAATTGAAGTAATATAAAAAGGGCGGAACCTAAAAGGTTCCGCCAAATTTTTGTTGAAAAGTTTTAAAAGTAAGTTATAATTTATAATATATACCCTAAGATGAGAGGATTTAATTATGACAGACGGTTTATCCCTGAATTTGCAATTATTACAGAATATATCTGATATGACCGGAAATTCTGCCGGAGCAGCCGGCGGAAATAGCAAGCCTGCTGTTTACGCAAAAGAGGGCGATCCGAATTATGACGAAAAGATGGATGCTGACGGTGACGGCGTTGTTACCATGGAAGAATATCAGGAGTACTGCAAGGAGAATGGCATAAGTACCGATGAGCAGGCTGCAGAAATGCAGAGCCGCGGTGATGCAATGATTAAAAAACAAGCAGAGGAAGCTCCAATTGCTTATGATGATTATATTAAGTACTGCGAAGAAAATGGTGCGGGAGCTGTTCAGAACTCAGGAAAAGTAGAAAGTTCCGGAGTCAATGATGCGGGGCTGGTTATACGTAATGTTGGAAAAGCACTGAGCAGTTACTCAGGAAACCAGATAAAACTTCCTGAAGCTAAAATTGAGCGCAATGCTTAGTCTAGTTTAATTTCTCCCTGTCTGAAAATTACCGGTTTCCCGTCCTTAAATCCGGCAACGGTTGAAGCTTTGCCTTTAGCTTCATGTCCGTATGACGGGATTACAAGGTCAACTTTGCTGCCTATATATTTAACAGCCTCATCATATGTTAAAGCTGGAGCTTCTCCTGAAAGATTTGCGCTTGTGGTTGCCAGAACTCTTCCGTCAATATTTCTGCAAATTTCTGCAAAAGTTTCATTGTCAGGGATGCGTATGCCGACAGTCTGCATACCTGATGTAATATAGTCAGGAGTTTTTTCAGATTTTTCAAGTACAAGAGTTAAAGCACCCGGGAAATGTTTTTTTATTAATTTTTGTGCTTCCTTTTCAATAGGCTGACGCACGTAATCAAAAAGGTTATATACTTCGTCGCTCATCAGAATTAAAGGTTTTTTCCCATCTCTGTGTTTAATCTCATAAATCTTCTTCACTGCTTCTTCGTTGTCTGGAAGACAGCCAACCCCCCAGACTGTGTCTGTAACATACGCAATAACGCCGCCTTGCTGCAATACTTCGTTTATCTTGCTCATGTTTTCAATCATATATATTTACCCCTTCTGTTTTTTATATTATAATACAGGGGTAAATATATTTATATAAAAACTTATAAGGAGGCAAGATGGTTCAGCAATTTAATACTCCTCAAAAAACAAGACAAGCAGTAATATTGTTTTTAAAAGGTTCTGCAACACCAATTGTAATGTATTATGAAAATCCTCAGGCAGTTTATGCAGAATTAAAACAATTAATGAAAAGCCCGACACCTGTTCTTGTTGAAAAAGAGCCAATGGGGCCGATTAAGAAACTTTGTTTTGTTTCAACCCAGATAGCAGGTATTGTTTTACAGGAAGAACCGTATGCATAATGACAAGGTTGTTTTAATCGAAGATATAGAACGTGAGCCTGATAAAACCATTCAATACAAATTTGAGGGGAAAATTAGCGAACTTGAAGACTGCACAGTTGATGCAGAACTTGAAATAAAATCACTTGGAGATTTTATAGAAGTCAAAGGTGAAGTTTCCGGTTCATTAAAACTTGAATGCGACCGATGTCTTAATAAGTACGACTATGATTTTGATATAGATATTGATGAAACATATGCAAAACGCTCTCTTTATGATGAGTATTCGCAGGAGCTGGAGCTCCAATCCGGCCAGTTTATCACAGATTTAAACGGCGCAAAAGAAATCGATATTTATGACTTATTGTATCAATCTGTAATATTAGCTTTACCAAATAAAAAGGTTTGTGGTATAAATTGTAATGAGGGACTATTTGTGTCTGATGAAGATATGGAAGTTCACGATGAAAGAATGGATGTTTTTAAAAACATCAAAATAAATCCTAAAAATAATTAACCCGAAAGTAAATAGTAATAAAATTTTAGATTAGAAAGGACATTATAGAAATGGCAGTACCAAAGAAAAGAACAGGGCACAGTGCTCAAGGAAAAAGAAGATCAAACTGGAAGGCAGCAAAGCCTGAATTAACAACTTGTCCAAACTGCGGTGCAAAAGCATTAACTCACACAGTTTGTACAGCTTGCGGAACATACAAGGGTAAAGTAGTTTCTAAAAAAGCAGAAGGCTATGTTGAGGAAGCTAAGGAAGAAGTAAAAGAAGTTAAAAAAGCTAAAAAATCAGCAAAGAAAGAAGAAGCAGCTCCGGAAGTTGAAGTAAAAGCTGAAGAAAAAGCTGAAGTAGTTGAAGAAGCTTCTGAAGAAACTCCTGAAGCTTAGTATTGGAAAAGAATTAATAAAGGGATGAGTTAGATGACAAGAATAGCTATAGATGCGATGGGGGGAGACCACGCTCCGTTTGAGATTGTTGCAGGTGCAGTATGGGCAGCGGCAGAATATGGCGTAGCGTTGGAGTTAGTCGGAAAACAGGACAGAATTGAACATTGTCTTGAAGTAATTCAGCAGGAAGGTTTTTTGTCTGATTGCGGTAAAGCCGGCAGAAAAAGAAGGGTGAGAGTAGATGTAAAATCTCTCGACATCAAAGTAACCCACGCGTCTGAAATAATTGAAATGGGCGAAGCTCCGGGACAGGCTATTCGTAAAAAGAAAAACTCATCAATAGTATTGACGGTTAATTCGGTTGCAACAGGCAGCTCTGACGCTCTTGTTGCTGCCGGGTCTACCGGTGCGGCTATGGCATCAAGCTTATTCGGACTCGGAAGAATTCCTGGAATTGACAGACCTGCTATTGCAGTTACTCTGCCAACGATGAAGAAACCTATTGTTATAATTGACGGCGGTGCAAATAGCAATTGTACCCCTCAAATGCTTAAACAATTTGCAATTATGGGGCAGACATTTTCTAAAAATGTTCTGGGAATTGAAAACCCGCGTGTAGGTGTTCTTAATATCGGCGAAGAAGCCGGCAAGGGAAATGAACTTGCTCAGCAGACTTATAATCTTCTTGAAGAAGAAAAAGAAAAGTTTAACTTTATGGGAAATGTTGAGGGCCGGGAATTATTCCTCAATGTTTGTGACGTAGTTGTTTGTGACGGCTTTGCAGGGAATGTTGTTCTCAAAGTTACAGAAGGAACTTCTTCATTATTGTTCAAAATGATTAAGAGTGAATTCAAATCAGACTTTCTCGGAATGCTTATAGGTATCCTTGCAAAACCATTTATGAAACGAATTTACGAAAAAATTAATTATGAAGAATTTGGCGGCTGTTTGCTTCTAGGGGTTAAGGGTATTACTGTAATTTCTCACGGAAGAAGCAGGGCTTATGCTATAAAGAATGCAGTAAGAGTAGCTAAAGAAGCTGTTGAAACAGGCGTAAACAGAAAGATTTCCGAATCTATCGGAGCGTAGGGATATTTCGTCCCAATAGGGTAAGAGGAGTAATTAATCAATGGGAAATAATACAATTCCTTTAAAAATTGCCGGTGTCGGGTACAGCATTCCTGATACGGTTATAACTAATGACGATTTAACAAAATTATATGATACTTCTGATGAATGGATTTACAGCAGAACAGGTATTAAAGAAAGACGCGTAGTATCAGGTGAGCAAAACGCTGTTGACTTAGGCCTTGAAGCTGCACAAAGAGCTCTGGAAAAGGCTAAAATTAATCCGAATGATTTGGACTTAATTATAGCAGCATCCTCTGCTCCGCCGGATTTATATCCTGCTATAGCATGTCATATACAAACAAGGCTTGGTATAACGACACAAATCCCTGCTTTTGATATTACAGCAGCTTGTACCGGTTTAATCTATGCTCTGAATATTGCTAAAGCTTATATTGCATCAGGTATGTACAAAACTATTCTTCTAGTAGCAACGGACAACAATTCACGTCTGGTTAACTGGGAAGATAGAGGAACTTCTATACTTTTCGGAGATGGTGCAGGTGCAATGGTTGTTACAGCATCTAATGACGGGGTGGATGATATTATTGCAATAGATATAAAAGCTGACGGAAGTATAGGCGACTTGATTGAACTTGCTTTTGACGGCAAGAACTGTCCTTTAGTGGAACAGTATGAACCAAAACCGCAGGGTATAAGAATGAACGGCAGAGGTGTTTATACTTTTGTAGCTAAAGTTCTTCCTCATTATGTAGAGCAATTGATTGCTGATGCCGGTATGAAGGCAGAAGATATTGATTATTTGATTCCGCATCAGGCAAATATAAGAATTATTCAGGCTGTACAAGAACGTCTGGGATATTCTGATGATAAAGTAGTTACTAATATCAAATATTACGGTAATACATCTGCGGCATCTATTCCTCTAGCTCTGGCGGAAAGCGTAGAAAAAGGGAATGTTAAACTAGGCTCAACTGCAATTCTATGCGGCTTCGGTGCCGGTATGACCTGGGGCGGTGCTATCGTAAGATTAAGAGAAGGTATTTGCTAGTACTGATTTAAAGATTTAGTATATAGGAGTATAAAAAAATATGAAAAAAGTCGCATTTTTATTTCCTGGACAAGGTTCACAGTCTGTCGGTATGGGAAAAGACTTATATGATAACTTTGAAGCTGCAAAAAATGTTTTTGATATTGCAGACAAGACATTAGGAAAAAGTATTTCAACAATTTGTTTTGAAGGTCCGGAAGATGAATTGAAGCTGACTGTTAATACACAGCCTTCAATTGTTACAACATCAATAGCAGCTCTTGAAGCTTTTAAATCAGAATTAAACATTACGCCTGATTATACAGCGGGTCATAGCTTAGGCGAATACTGTGCGATGTATACAGCCGGTGTAATGAGTTTGGAAACTACTTTGAAAGCTATTCAAAAACGTGCAGACTTAATGGGACAGACAAAGGGCGGAAGCATGGCTGCAATTCTTAATGCTCCGGAAGGTGCTGTTGAAGAAGCATTAAAAGAAGCTTCTGAAGTAGGCTATGTTGATGTGGCAAACTACAATTCACCTGTTCAGGTTGTAATAACCGGTGACAGTGCTGCCGTACAAAAAGCCGGTGAACTTCTGCTGGAAAAAGGTGCAAGAAGAGTTGTACCGCTTGCAGTATCCGGTGCTTTCCATTCAAAATTTATGGAAAATGCAGGCAGTGAATTTGCAGGTTTTGTTTCAGATTTAAGTTTGAATGATGCAAAAATGCCGGTTATTACGAATGTTGATGCTGAAATGACAACTTCAAGCGAAGATTTCAGAGCTAAAATGCCTAAACAGATTTCATCTTCTGTACACTGGACACAAACAATTCAGAAAATGGTTTCCGAAGGTGTAGATACATTTATTGAAATCGGCCCTGGAAAAGTTCTTGCAGGTTTGAATAAAAAGATTGCGCCGGAAGCTTCTGTTTACAATATTTACGACAAAGCTTCTCTGGAAGCAGCAGTAAGTGCTTTGAAAGAACAAATGGCTGGTGTTTAATATGAAAAAAATACATTATATTTTATTAATAATACTAGTAATAGTAGGTCTTGTAAGACTGGTTTACGAGTATCGTGCACATAAAGATGAATTGTTTGCTGCTGCTAAATTTGAAAGCCGCCAAAGGGACGTTACTAAAAAAGGTGCGCCTAAAGTTCAGATTGTTAATAGCGTGGCTGAAGTAGAAAGAATATTTAACAATAATCTTGCGTCTTGTACACCTGTCAATATTGCAACAGAAGACAATACGAATTATGTTATATACGGTAAAGACGGCGGAAAATGCTCTTTTGAAAAATATTCACCTTCTTTATGTCTGCAATGTCTAGTTCCATCAGATGTTGCTGAAAAATATTCAAGAGCATGGATTGGTTTTGATTCATTTGTAAATGAGGTAAACAACAACCCGAATTACTGTAAAATAATTACTTCAGAACAAAACAAACAGTCAAATAAGGGAAAAAATAAGGAGAAAGATTAATGACAGAAAGAAAAATTGCTTTAATTACAGGCGGCTCTCGTGGTATTGGTTTAGCTTGTGCGTTGGAACTTGCAAAGGCAGGATGCGACATTATTATTAACGATATCTGCGAAGCTGAAAAAGCACAGTCGGCTCTTGATGAAATCAAAGCTTGCGGTGTAAATGCTTATTTCTATCAATTCGATGTTTCAAATGACGAACAAGTTCAGGCAGCTGTAGATAAAATGATTGCTGAACACGGAAAAATTGATGTTCTGCTTAATAATGCAGGGATTACAAAAGATGGTCTTTTCGTAAGAATGGATATGGAGCAATGGGAAAGAGTTATCAAAATTAACTTAACAAGTGCTTATTGTGTAACTCACGCTGTAATTAAGCATATGATGAAGGCTCGTCAGGGTTCTATTATTAATATGTCAAGTATTGTAGGCCGTCACGGCAATGCAGGTCAGGCAAACTACTCTGCTTCTAAAGCCGGTCTTATCGGTTTGACCCAAACTCTTGCAAAAGAATTCGGCGGAAGAAACATCAGAGTTAACGCTGTATGCCCTGGTTTCATCCAAACTGCTATGACTCAAGATTTAGCAAATATTGATGAATACTTGAAGGCTATTCCGATGAAGAGACTTGGAACTCCTGAAGATATCGCAAAAGTTGTTAAATTCCTTGCGCTTGATACTGATTACGTAACAGGTCAGGCTATCGAAGTTGCAGGCGGGTTGATGATTTAGTTAATAAATAATAAACAAAAAAAGAGGCGAAGAAAATATCCGCCTCTTTTTTTTTGTTTTTACTATGGTTTATATGGTCTGAATAAATCTATTAAATCAACTTCATTATGAGCCATATCTTGTTTTATTTCATCAAAGCGTTTAGCTAGTGCCTTGTCCTGTTCATATGTGTTGTTGAGGACCCTTTTTATGTATTCAGGCTCGCCTCGTTGAGCTTGAAGTTCCGTCGAATGAGGGTTTTTAGTAACTAGCTGTTTTGGAGTATAGTTGTCTCTACCATGTGATTCTACAAAATTTTGTCCGTGATTATACTGTTGGGTATTTTCTCTATAATATGTTCTTTTGTTATATTTAGAAGTATATCTGTATTGAAGCCCTTTTGTCATTTCGATTTCAGGCTCACCTGTGCCTAATTGTTTATATGTTAGTTTGATACCTTTTCTAGGATCATAAATAATTTCTTCGTGATAATTTCCTCTGTCAATAGTTGTTATCATAGGATTTGATTTTCCGTTCGAAGCATACGGGTCAAAATAGCGTCTTATGATGCTTCCATCGGCTCTTGTTTCTTCAACACATTTGAATTCTTCAATGTTTTTATTGAATATTTTACCCGTATTTACTTTTGGACGTGAAGCGGCAAGTTTTTCGGCAGCTTCTTGCTCGGCTTTTATTGCAGCAGCTTTTGCGGCTTCTGCTTCTGCAATCTTTGCCTGTTTTGCTATAATCTTTTTGCAAACGTATATCTTCGCCGTAGCACCAGTACTTTGTTTTATCTTTATCAATATTAATTCTGTTGCTGCCAAAAACACTTCCTCCTTCTTCTCTTGTAACAGTTTTGGTTTCCCAGAGGAATGTACGGTTTTCGTTATCAAATATTGTGATTTTCCTAAATAATCAAGTCTAGCAAGACCTTTTTCTCCTCCTCCTATAAGCACTACAACTGGAATACAGGTGTTTTAAACTCGTGTTTACAAAACTTAATATAACAAGTGGAAATCTAACAAAATGTAACAACTTCTTAAATTAATTGCAAAAATATCTTTAAATGATATAATTCAATAGAATAGTGTATTACACAATAATGAAGAGGATAAAAAACATGAGTACATTTGAAAAAGTAAAAAAAGTTGTAGTTGACCAATTAAGCTGCGATGAAGCTTTAGTTACTCCGGAAGCAAGCTTTACAGCTGATTTGGGTGCTGATTCTCTAGATACAGTTGAATTAGTTATGGCTTTTGAAGAAGAATTCGGATGCGAAATTCCTGATGAAGAAGCTGAAAAAATTCAAACTGTTCAAGATGCAGTTAACTACATCGATTCACACTCATAGTAAGATTTGAATTTATATGAGGAGGGTGAGGATTTTATATATTTTCGCCCTCTTATTTATTATTTAAGGGAAAAAGAATATGACAAAACGTAGAGTTGTAATAACAGGGATGGGAGTCGTAACTCCATGCGGTATAGGTGTCGAAAAATTCTGGGATTCTATGCTAAATGGAAAAAGCGGGGTTTCTCTCATTGAATCTATAGATACAGAAAAACATACAGTAAAAATTGCTGGTGAAATTAAAGATAAAGATTTTAACCCTGAAGACTATATGAGTTCAAAAGATGCAAACAGAATGGACAGATTTACTCAGTTTGCAATGGTTGCATCTGATGAAGCTATAGCTGATGCCGGTTTGGATGAAGCCGGTATTGACCCGTATAGAATTGGCGTTATGGTTAGTTCTGCAGCTGGCGGGTTTAAAACATTTGAGAAAAATCATATGGCAATGATACAGAAAGGACCTACAAAGGGCTCTCCTTTTACCGTCCCTATGCTTATTGTAGATATGGCTTCAGGAAGAGTTTCTATGAAACACGGCTATAAAGGCGTTAATAAAGCAGTTGTGTCTGCCTGTGCAACTGGCTCTCACTCAATTGGTGATGCTTTCAGAACAATTCAGTACGGCGATGCTGATGTAATGGTTGCGGGCGGATGCGAAGCTACGATTACTACACTCGGTATTGGTGCTTTCACTGCTGCAAGAACATTGTCAAAAAGAAATGATGAGCCGGAAAAAGCTTCAAGACCTTATGACAAAGATAGAGATGGTTTTGTTATGGGTGAAGGAGCCGGGGTTCTTGTTCTTGAAGAATATGAACTCGCTAAAAAACGCGGTGCTCACATTTATGCAGAAATTGTTGGTTATGGCCAATCTGCTGATGCTTATGATATGGTTGCACCTGATCCTGAGGGAAATGGTGCTATTAAGTCAATGGAATTAGCTCTTGCTGATGCCGGACTTAAACCTGAAGATATAGATTATATTAATCCGCATGGAACAAGCACAGGACTGGGTGATGTTGCGGAATCTCAGGCAATTGCTAAGATTTTCGGCGATAAAGACAGTAATAAAAACCTTGTGGTAAGCTCAACTAAGAGTATGCACGGTCATATGCTAGGGGCAACCGGCGCAGTTGAAGGTATTGTTTGCGTTAAAGCAATTACAGACGGTAAAGTTCCTCCAACTATCAATCTTGATAATCAGGATGAACATGTTGCTAATCTTGACTATGTTCCGCATAAAGCAAGAGATAAAAAGGTTGGCGCTGCACTTTCAAATTCTTTTGGGTTTGGCGGTCACAATGCAACTCTTGTTTTCAAGGCTGTATAATTGAATAAAATAAATAAAAAAGCAGGGAATAATCCCTGCTTTTTTTATTTTAATTGATGAGCTTTGCTAATTAATATATTGATAACATTGCTTGATATCATTTCTGTTTTTGCTCTGTATTGAGCTTTGTTTTCCTGACCGAAAAGTAAACTTTTGGTGTAGAACACTTTATAGTCGCAAATTATTTTAGATATTAGATTGTTCATTTTGGGAGCAATCTGTTTATTATTTTTGAGCAGACCTTGTATTTGCTCTATATTGCTTGCAAGTCCGTGCATACCATATATAGCCGATTCAGGGGATTTTATCCAGTTTCTGTCAAAATCTCTGATAAAGCTTAGAATTTTCAGCTTAATTTTATTCAGCTCTGATTGAGTAGGAGGTTTGCGATAAATGTCGTATAATCTGTTAAGTTCTTCTTTGGTTTTTGCATCGTCTTTATGTTTTAAAAGCTGAAGGCTGTATTCGTTTGAGTCAGCTTCTTTGCAGTGCGGATAGAGTGTGCGGTAAACTTTCTCCGGATAATTTGAATAGGAAGCGAATACATCTAGTGCTGCCAAGCTTCCGGCAGCTGTTTCAAGCTCCAATTCAGATTTTATGAAATTAGTTATGCTGTCCAAAGCTGTTTTTTCAAGTATGCGCTCGTCGTCAATTTTGTCTGCAATATTACGCGTTGCAAGGCTGAGTTTTGCATCTTCTGTCATCATAGGGTGTTTGAGTGTAAAATTAATAAGCATATTTATGAATTTTGGAGGGAAGCCAAAATATTCTTTTCTTAAATAATCTCCTAGAAATTCATCCAAATTCCCTGTAACAGCAATCTCATCTCCGTTAACACCATTGAGCCTGTAGACTTGAGCATTATTATCCTGCGCGGCTTTGTTTAGAATATCTGTAGTGCTCTTCTTTACAATAACAGGAGCGCTTTCTTCTATTTCACCGTAACGCCATTTGAAGTGTTCATCCCACTCACTCTGGAGTTTTTCATGTTCGGCGTAATTTTTCAAACGCGTTGGAACAATTGTCTGAGTATAATCAAGAAGTTCTACAAATCTTTGCGGTACAAAGTCAATCGGCTTAGTGTTTTCTATTCCTTCTCTGATAACCTGATATTCACTATTTACAGGAATTGTGCCGCCGCTTTCATAAGTTTCTTCGAAAAGTTCAATGGTATCGGTTATTGCTGTTGAGTATTGTTCTAACAATTCCGGCTTGGCTTTCCAGAAACGGGCAAAAAAGTTGTCGTTAGTTTTATTTGTTCCGGCAAATAATTTCTCTTCTTCAGATAGATGTATTTTATCGGCCGCAATTGTCATAATCGGACTTAGATATTTTACGATAAATGCGGCTTCCGGATCATCTTTTGTAAAACGTCTGCGGATTGCTTTTTCAAGCTGTTCTACATCACCCTTGCTTTTTTTAATATCATCTTTCAAAAGTTGTTTTTGATATTTTTTTAATGCATATTTTCTTGAATATTTCTTTTCCGGCTCTGATTTTTCGGGATGATGCTTTTTGATAAGCTCCTGTTTGAGTTCGGCTTTACTCTGCTTTGGCAAATCAACAAAGAATTTTTTATATTCATCTCTTGTTGCAATAAAAGAGTTCCAGAAATCTGTTTTTGGGTACTGAATACCGTAGGCAGATGTCGTGCCGTAAGTGATTGGCTGGGTTATTGCACCTCTGTATTCAGGGTTAAGGTCTTTTTCGTAGAAATCTTTGTTTATCTCTTTAATTGTTTTGCCTTCCAGATAAATTTTCTTAAGAAGATACATCCCCAGATGGTCGGAGCCGTCCTTAAAAAGAGGCGTGTCAGAAAGCTCGCGGGAGAGTTTGATATCTGCTAAAATTCCTGTTCTGCCTTTTAGATTTGCTTCATGCAGATTGCTGAATTCAGGATAAATACTTTTTACGTCTGAAAAATTATCAGCAGCTTCAAGGTACTTAAAACTTTCGCTCATAATCTGCTGGGGCGGAATATGCTTTCTGGTCTCATAATCCTGATTAAGATATTCTTTCATTCTCTCTGGCATATGACGGACATTGAATTCCTGTGCATAAAAGTTCTCCGGAGTTCGTCCGCGGAAATTAATTCTGAAATCCTGATATGCATTCATCTGCATAGGGATTGTTTGGGTTGTATTTGTCTTGTTGTTCTGTTTCTTTTGATAAAAATATTTATTTTCGGCTAATTGTATTTTTGTAATCTTCATAATTGTCTCCTTTGAATATCAAAACATCAAAAAAATATTTTTGCTAGCATTTGACAGTTATGGTTTAATGAATATTATGTTCGACGATTTGAAAAACAGTATTGATTACTATATCCGCTCGCATACAAAATTTTCACGAAAAAATTATAAAGGTGAAGTAAATAATGACGAGGCTGCGTATGTCTTTGATATTCTTACGCGCTATATGAATCCGAAGCCGGAAGGGAGTTTGAAAGTTCTTGATATAGGTTCAAAAAATTGGGCGTATGTCAAAGGAGAGTATGATTTTTTTAGAAAATATTGTGATAATCTTACTCTTGATGGTGTGGAAATAGATGCTTACAGACTTTATGCAAATTTATATTCGCGTTTTGAAGCTGCAAAATTCTATATAAAAAATCTTGACGGCGTTAAATATTATGCTGATGATTTGATGAATATTTCAGATAAATATGATTATATTATCTGGCTTCTGCCGTTTGTAACACCGCAGCCGCTTGAGAAATGGGGACTGCCCAAAAAATATTTTATGCCTCAAGAATTATTGGAACACGCTGCAGAGCTTCTGAAAAAAGAGATGTTTATTGTAAATCAGGGAGAGCAGGAGGCTGAAATTCAACAAAAATTGTTGGATAGAGCAGGGTTGCAATATAAATTTCTTGGTGAAATAAAAAGCAGCATTGAACTTTTTAAAAATCCGCGTTACGGGTTTTTGATTTCAAAATGATAAAAGGCCGGACTTAAGTCCGGCCTTTCTATTAATTAACTGTAAGTTTTTTTATACCTTCTTTTTCTGCTGCCAGTTTCGGTGCTTCTATACGCAGAATACCGTGTTCAAGTTTTGCAGAAGTTTTTTCAACATCAATTTCCTGAGGGAAATAAACAGTTCTTGAAAATTCGCCGTAGCGGAATTCTGATTTTCTATAACCTTTGGTATCTTCTTTATTTTCTTCCTCTTTTTTAGCATTAATTGTGATATGGTTTTTGTCTATATCAATATCTAAATCTTCTTTCTTAACACCCGGAAGCTCAGCTTTAACGGTGTATTCTTTGTCTTTTTCATGCAGCTCAACAGGCATTGCCAGTTTATCTATTTCTTCGTTATAAATATACTCGGGAAAGAAGCTGTCAAAGTTTCTGTTTAGAATAGAGCTGATTTCGTCATTTACTGATTTAATAAAACCGTCCGGTGATTTTTTAATTAAGAATTTCATAATATTCTCCTTTCATTTTTCAGATCTATTACTTTCAACACTTATATTATTACTCTGTTTATTTATAAGTCCCGATTTCTTAACCAAAATTTAACAGTTGGGATTATTTGCCTGAATTATTTATTTGAATGTCTTGCACTAAGTTCTAATAGACTTTCTTTTAACAGTGTAACCCCAAAAACTAAACTAACAGGTAATTTATGTTAGTGAATAAACCTTTACAATTGCTGTATGGAGATATGTAGTTATGGAAAAATTTCAGAACAAATATTTAGAAATAAAAAACATCAGCAAAGATATCGTTAATTGGGTTGAAGATGTAGCAGAAGAAAACAACTGCAAAATTGAACGCAAGGAATGGAAAAGCAAATATAACAGCTATGTTGTTTATGATTACGAACCTTTTTGTTCGGAAGGGTTTGAGATAAATATTCTTCTGAGCTCTTTTGATATATCCTATCTTAACTTTATAAAATACCTGTATAACGAAAAATTAAGCACTATAGAATACTTGGATAACTGTATAAAAATTCCGGCGATAAAAAACTATTCACATTAAATAAAATTGTTATATAATATTCTTTAGGGGTAAAGGGGTAAAAAGGTAATTAAAACCGGCTGACATTGCTCCTACAAGTTAAATAGTTAAGGAATATTATTATGCAAGAATTTTTTAATGACTACGTACAATCGCTGGAAACATATATTATGTTCCGTATAAAAGAGACTGTAGCAAAGATAACGCCGGAGTTGAAAGCGAAGAATAGAGCACCGATTATGTTGTCTATGGGTGCGCCTACTGCTGCTCCGCCAAAGGCTTTGACAGAAAGCCTTAAGGCTGCTCTTGACGAAAAAGGTATTCATTTGTACTCTTCTCCAAAGGGAGAAAAGTTTTATCGTGATGCGGTTGCTAAACGTATGAAAGAACGTTTTGGCGTTGAATTAAACCCTGATACAGAAATTTTCTCGCTTATTGGTTCAAAAGAAGGACTTGCTAATTTTATAAGAGTTTTAATCAATCCGACTACAAAGGAAGAGGACAAAGAAATTATTCTTATACCTGATCCGGGCTATGCTTCTTACGGGGAGATGGTTAAGGTTTCCGGCGGGAAAGCTTTTGCTGTTCCTTTGACTCCGGAAAATAATTTTATGCCTGATATGGAAGAAGTGTGGGCAGATTTGATTAAGCAGGGATATGACCCTAAAAAAGTTAAGGCTTTATTAATTAATTATCCTAATAACCCGCTGGGTGCGACTGCAACATGCGAGTATTACAAGAGTCTTGTTGATTTCTGCAAAAAACATCATATTTTGTTAATCTCTGATGCGGCATATGTTGATATGTATTTCAAACCAGAACTCAAACCAATGAGTATTCTGGAAATTGAAGGAGCCAAGGATATTGCCGTTGAATTTTTCAGCTTTTCAAAACCTTATGCAATAACAGGCTGGCGTCTCGGCTGGATTTGCGGAAACTCTGAAGCTGTAAAGATTTTTGGTAAATTAAAATCAACGTTAGATTCAGGGCTGTTCAAAGCTTTACAAAAAGCCTGCGCAGAAATTTTGAACTCCAAAGAGGGTGAAGAATACATCAAAGAAGCTAATGAAAGGTTCAAAAAAAATCAGGAAATTTTTGTAAAAGGCTTGAGGGAAGAACTCGGCTGGGGTGATTTTAATATTCCTGATGCAACTTTCTATCTGTGGCTTCCAATCCCTCCGAGATACAAATCATCTGTTGAATTTACGGACGAGCTTATGTATAAATCCGGAGTAGTTGCTGTTCCGGGTGATGCTTTCGGAGAATATGGAAAAGGATTTTTCAGGGCATCAATCGTTTGTTCGGAAGATGAACTTAAAGAAGTTATCAGAAGAATGAAAGAGGACGGCTTTACCTATCAGGTATAATAATTTGTAAATATTTGTTACAAAATGCTTCAGCAATGTTATAAATTTCCAAATATGTGGAATTTGACAAATATAGGTTATATAACATGAGGTGGATAAAGCATGGATGCAGCAAATAAAAATGACAAATTGACGAATAAATTTGATAGGGGGGGGGGGCAAAACCTACTCTACTAGAGGCTTTCAGCGAGTTTCTCTGTTTTCGTGCGTAATTCTTTTGTCATTATCTTCTGCTGTAAATGCTCAGGATAATAACTATGAATCTGCTTACACATTAACAAGAGTGGATTCAAAAGGTGAAAATACTATTACTAAATTTGAATGGGATGAGACGCAAAATCGTTTAGTTCCTGCATATTATCGTGTAGAAATAAAAGAGCTTATATCGGACAGTTATGATAAAGTTTATGAGAATTATACAGAAACACCTGTTATTATTCCGGAAGGGAGTTCTGCAGCAATAGCAGACACTCTATTTAAGAATAATAGTAACGGTGCGGTTTATAATGCTTCTAACAATGGCGGTACAATAACAGAATTAAATGCTGATTTTGTTGGTAATGCAATTATCAAAAACAATTTGACTGCAGACTGGAATTTTGCAGAAGGCGGTGCTGTTAATAGTTATCCGAATATTGACAATATAAACGGAAATTTTATAGGTAATTATATTGAAGCTTCATCTGACTCGCAGCGAATAGATGCAGATGGCGGAGCTTTTTACGGAAATGCTTCTAATATACGCGGGCATTTTGTCAATAATTATATAAAACTAACATCAAATACCGGTAGTTTATATGGAGAAGGCGGAGCTATAAGATTTTCAATGGCCGATAATGCAAACATTGTGGGAGATTTTATCGGTAATTTTGTTGAACTGGAATCTGCTTCTGAGGGCCAAGTTGTTGCATACGGCGGAGCTGTTTGGGGCTCGTCTGTAACGGTGACGGGTGATTTTATTAATAACCATGTTTTAGCAATAAATCATTCAGAGAGTAAAGGTTCGACACTGGCGAACGCTGGAGCACTGAGTGGTGGTGGAAATATAACAGGAAATTTTATAGGCAATTATGCAAAATCGATTACGAATAGTACGTATGCTAGTGCACATGCTGGAGCTCTAGAGGGGGGTGGCATCATAAAAGGAGATTTCATAGGTAATTTTGCAGAAGCAATAAGTGAAAATGATTCAGCAGGTGCATATGGTGGTGCGGTGTATATTACTAGCAATACAAATAATATAACGGGTAATTTTTTCAACAATTATGCTAAAGCTGAGGGAGCTACAACAAATGTATACGCTTATGGCGGAGCAATAAGTACAAACTGGCTTAATAACAGCAACAGCATGAGCGGGCTTTTTATCGGAAACCATGTTGAGAGTTCTTATGCCAGTTATGGCGGAGCTGTTAATACTAAGATCCGTGACGGGGGTACGTTAAATATTGAGGCAGATTTCATAAATAATTATGCCGAAGCTGATATGTATGCAAAAGGCGGTGCAATTAGCATTGAAGGACAAAAATTACAAAAGCCGATACAAAATATGAGTAAATACAGCATAGTCAAACAGGAAGTTGTAAATCAAGACGGCTCGGTTTATAAAACTCTTTATAGCGTATGTGATGCTTCAGGAAAACAAATTAGTACTGCTGAATTTGAACAAGCTGTCGAGGCAAATAAAGTTGCTGGATTAACCGACAACGGAACATCATCGTATTCAATTACAAAAGAAGAGTATGATTATATTCTTCAAATCTATGGTGAAGATTATATAAAATCTGTCGCCTATATGGAAAATCCTAAAGATATTTTTACAATAACTATCACCGCTCCAGAACAGCTAGATATAAATACTGTTCGTGAGCAGCATGCACATCTGGTTATAAAAAATTCTAACTTAACCGGTAATTACACAGAAGCTCCAGACGCAAAAGGCGGTGCCTTGTATTCTGAAGATGCTACAGTAAAAATTCTTACAGATAACGGAAAAACAACTTATATTTCCGGAAACTATGCCAAAATAGGAGATACAATTGATGAAAATGCAATTTATCTTGATAAAGGCGAATTAATCTTCGATGTCCAGAACGGATCTTCTATAGTTCTGAATGACAATGTTAACGGAATCAATTATTCAACATATATTATAGGTGATAAAGACTCAACTTTTGTGCTGAACAACAGTATAAAAAATGCCGAGCAGGTAAACCTGATTGATACAAATCTTGTTATGACAAAAGAAAATTGGCTTAATGGTAATGATTTGTATCTGCATTCCGGTACTGTTAATTTGATTAATAACACCGTAGGAACAATGACGCCGGAAATATTAGGTATAAGCGGAGATACAAATATTTTAGTCGACGTAGATCTTGCAAATGAAACCATGGACAAAATCAGTGCGAATGATTATGCTGCCCACAATGGGAACTTGATAGTATCCGGTATGAACCTGTTATCAGACTCAAAAGGTGACAAAACAGAAATCTTCTTTGCCGAACAGGGTTTGAAAGATAATGTCTTGAACGGGACAGGGGAACTTCCGGACAAATATCAAACGGCTTACACACCAATCTATAAATACAAAGTAAATTATGATAACAGAGATGACGGCGGTTACTTTGTATTCGACCGTTTTGGCGGTGGTAATAGTTCAGAAAGTTATAACCCCTCAGTGCTTGCGACACCTGTCACAACGCAGGCAGGAGGTCAAAGCGTAGTAAATGAAACAGTTCGTTTCGCATTCCAGCATATGGATATGTTCTCCCAGATGCCTCTTTCTGCAAGAATTGCATATATAAACAAAAACAGATATGCCATAAGTGAAGGAGTTCCACAATACAACAGCGAGCTTGAATATCTGGATAAAGGCTACTGGGTAAAACCGTTTACGAGTTTTGAAAAAATCAATCTCAACCATGGGCCTGATGTTGATGCAATTACGTACGGCACTCTTGTAGGTTTTGACGGGAAGTTTAGAGAATTGAAACACGGGTGGTATAATGTACAATCGATTTACGGCGGCTATACGGGTTCTCAAATGTCGTACAGCGGTGTTGATACAAGTTTTAACGGCGGTATAGCAGGCTTAACCGAGACATTCTATAAAGGTAATTTCTTCACAGCCCTAACCGCGACCGCCGGAGGCGGAGCCGGCACGAGCAGTACGATGTACGGTAATGAAGATTACACAATGCTCATGGGCGGCATAGGTTCAAAAAGCGGATATAACTTTGAATTCAAAGACGGAAAGTATATCTTGCAGCCAATCATGTTTATGAACTACAGTTTTGTGAATACCTTTGATTATACAAATGCAGCCGGAGTTCGTATAAAAAGCGATCCTCTGCATACCTTCCAGCTAAATCCGCAGATGAAATTTATAGCGAATCTCCAAAACGGCTGGCAGCCATATGCTAGTGTTGGTGTTGTATGGAATGTTCTGAATGTTTCAAAAGTTCGAGCCAATGAAGTCATCTTGCCTAAAATGAGCGTAGACCCATATGTAGAATACGGTGTTGGTCTTCAAAGAAATTGGAAAGATAGATTTACCGGCTTTGCTCAGGCCATGGTTCGCAACGGGGGCCGAAACGGTGTCGCATTGACCTTTGGTTTCCGCTGGGCAATAGGTAAGGGGGACGACCTCTAAGCTCTCCCTCCCTCCTCGGCAATCGGTAGGGAGGGATGACCTCTAAGTTAGATTACATTTACCCCCCCCCCGTGGCAAAAAAATTTTTTACGGGTTTTAATATGGTATGAACATCCAGCCTGTAAATAATACGAACTTCAAATCGACTTATCCTGTGGTGCACTGGGTTGCTGAGACAAACGGCAGTTATGCACCTGTCGCAAATCTGCAGATTGTAAAGAAACTTCAGGGTAAGATTATAAGAATGCTGAATAAACCTCTTGTATCAAGCACAAAACCTATGGAGCCTCTTGAACAACGGCTTAGAGCATATATCGGAGTTTGTGATGCAGATTATAGAAATAATCCGAACGTGAGGTCTTTCTATAACAGAACAGATGCTGCACCTGTTTCGTATGTTATTTCAGGCGACGATGTCGGAATTTTTGAAAATAATCTTGCTAAAAATATAGGCCGTGCAAAGAGCAATGCAAGGGAATTATTAAGCAAACCATACTCTCCGGAAACCATGGAGGCGATAAAACTTTATAACCGTGAAGGGTTAAAGTTTGTACAAAATAACTCAAAACAGATAAAAGATAAAAACGGAATGATGTACATACTGCATACAAAATTTGAAATAATAAGAAACCGTATGGGAAAAATCAAGGACTACAAATTTGTCGAGGCAAGGTTTTTGCCTGCACGCGGACAGGGCAGTTCACTTGGAAAAATGTAGCTCTTGACTTTAAAAACTTAGCATGTATTATAAGAATATACCCGCGGGGGTAATTCAGTGGTAGAATGCCTCCTTGCCAAGGAGGATGTCGCGAGTTCGAGCCTCGTCTCCCGCTCCATTTAAAATAATAAGAAAGCCGTTAAGGCTTTTTTTTGTATCGGGGGTTTATGTGATGAAACAGATGCAGAAATATTTATATTTTGCTTTATTGGCTCTGTTTTTTCTGTTAGGTTTAACCCTTCGCGCTAAACTTTTTATCGCGAACAATGTATTCTCGGATGATGAATGCAGACTTGTTTTGAGCATGCTGGATAAAAATTTATGGGACTCTTTTTTATTCCTCGGCGACGCGCAGTCTGCGCCTCCGATTTTTGTTTTTTGTTCAAAACTGATTACATATATTCTAGGGTTTCAGGAACATGCGCTCAAATTTATTCCATTTGTTTCTTCTATTGCAGCAATATACGTTTTTTATAAATGCTGTACACAGTATTTCAAGAAAAATTACACAAGATTAGCAGCTGTTTTTATATTTGCTATCTGCCAGCCTCTGATAGCTTTTTCAACTATTTTTAAACAGTATTCGACAGATGTCCTGATTGCCTGTATTTGTCTGTATTATTTCCCGAAAATAAAAGAATTCGACCGAAAAGAGCTTATTATTACAGGCGTTAGTATTTGTATTCTGCCTTTCATTTCTCTGCCGTCACTGTTTTTTATAGGCGCGTTTCTTTTGAAAAATTTAAAAAACACATTCAAGCTGCTTCTACCTTTCGCTGTAACGATGCTTCTGTATTATTTTTTCAATCTGGCACCAGCGAAGCTTGATTTGGATACACATTTTCCGAATTATTGGAACGACGGATTTTTTAGCTTTTCTTTAAGCGATTTTTTAAGGTTTCTGGTCTTGAACATCAAGTTTTATTTTGTTCCAAATACGCTTTCTCTACCGGCAATTATTCTCTTTATCTGGGGAATTTGTCTGTTTATTAGAGAAAAATGCAGTTATATATTGTTAAGTTTGCTCCTTGTTTTTATTGCGGCATTTATGCATATTTATCCTCTAAGCGGACGTGTAGGCCTGTATTTCATTCCGATTATGATTATTTTTATGCTCAAACCCTTGGATGAGAAAAAATGGATTGCTGCGGCGCTTATTCTTGTAGTTTTGAGTTTTTGCAAATACGATTTGAACTACCTGAAAAATATCTCTTCTTTTGAGTATTTTGTTTCCTGTTCGCCCAAAAATCTTATTGAGATAATAAAAGATAAATTCAATCCCGATAAAGACATTGTTCTTTGTAATTCTGCTTCTACGCCGAGCTACTTGTTTTACTCAAACAAGCTCGGGTTTTATACGGATAATATTTTCGAGATGCCGATTACTTCTCCTGACAAAGAAACGGTGTTCAATTATCTAAACGGACTTGAAAACGGGCGGGGGTACTGGTTTTATCTAATCAAAGATTATAACAATTTTAAACTTTACCCGCAGATTTTTGATTGGTTAAAAGGTGAAAATGTAAAATATTCTTTTAATGAACGTGAATCGTATTTATTTTACGTAGAAAGATAAGGTATTGATGTCAAATATTTCAACCGGAAAAAAGGGCGAAGAACTTGCAAGGGCGTATCTGGAAAAGCTCGGATATAAAATAATAGAATGCAATAAAAGATTTTCAAGGTTTTGCGAAATAGACATTATTGCTCTGGATAAAAATACGTTAGTGTTTGTTGAGGTTAAGACAAGGACAACAGAAATTTGCGGAATGCCTTTTGAGGCGATAACAAAGGGAAAATATAATAATATAAAAAAGGGATTATTTTTTTATCTGCAAGAGCATCCTGTATACAAAAAATTCCGGATAGATGCGGTTTCTGTGCTTCTTAAGCCGGAAATAAAGATTGAACATTTGAAAAACGTATCTTTATGATAAAATTTAATTATAAAGTGAGGAATTATTATGACAGAATTAAGAGATAAGTATGAAGTAGTTATTGGTCTTGAGGTTCATGCTCAATTAAAGACCAAATCAAAAATATTTGCACCGGATTCAACAGAATTCGGTAATGAACAAAATACGCAAATCAGCCCTATTACTCTGGGTATGCCGGGTGTTTTGCCTGTGTTAAATAAAGAATGCGTTAATATGGGTATTCTTCTAGGGCTTGCTTTGAATTGCGAAATCCCTGCAAGATGTAAATTTGACAGAAAACAATATTTTTATCCTGACCTTCCGAAAGGTTATCAGATTTCTCAGTATGATGAGCCGATTTGTGTTAACGGTTATATTAATGTAAAAGGCAAAAGAATAGGTATAACAAGAGCACACCTTGAAGAGGATGCAGGCAAACTTGTTCACGTCGGGGCTGCTGGTATTAACGGCGCTACTTACTCACTTGTTGACCTGAACAGAGCAGGAACTCCGCTTCTGGAAATAGTTTCAGAACCTGATATGCGCTCAAGCGAAGAAGCAAGAAATTATATGGAAGAACTCCGTGATATAGTCAGATATCTTGGTGTTTGCGACGGCAACCTTGAAGAAGGTTCTATGAGATGTGACGCTAATATTTCTATTATGCCGAAAGGATCAAAAGAATTTGGTACAAGAGCTGAAATCAAAAACGTAAACAGTTTCTCTGCACTCCAAAGAGCTATTGAATACGAAATTGACAGACAAATTGAGATAGTTGAAGAAGGCGGACAGGTTGTTCAAGAAACAAGACTCTGGGATGATAACTTAAAAGAAACCCGCTCAATGAGAGGAAAAGAAGATGCTCACGATTACAGATACTTCCCTGAACCTGATTTGATGCCGCTTGAAATTTCAAGAGAATGGGTTGAAGAAATCAGGGCAAAAATGCCTGAACTTCCTGAAGCAAAACGTCAGAGATATATGGGATTAGGCCTGAGCGAATACGATGCATGCGTTATTGTTGAACAAATGCCTCTGGCTCTGTTTTTTGATAAGGTGCTTGAACTCGGCGCAACTCCAAAGATTGCTGTAAACTTTATTATGGGTGAAATCGCTGCATACTTAAAAGAAAATAAAGTAGAGATCACAGATACAAAATTAACACCTGAAAATCTTGCTGAATTAATCAGTCTTATTGAAAAAGGCACTATTTCAAACAACATTGGTAAACAAATTCTTGTAGAAGACATGATTACAAATGGTGAAAAGGCTTCTGCAATTGTTGAAAGAAAAGGCTTGAGCCAGATTTCAGATGAAGGCGCAATCAAGGCTGTTGTTGAAAAGGTTGTTAATTCTCATCCAAAAGAAATTGAAGCTTATAAAAATGGTAAAACAAATCTATTAGGCTTCTTTGTCGGTCAGGTTATGAAAGAAACCAAAGGCAGGGCAAATCCTAAGACAGTAAACGAACTTGTAAGACAAATTCTTGAAGCGTAAGATATGATAAAGGACGGGGCATAAACCCTGTCCTTTTTAATTATTATTAAAGGAGGCTGTGATGACAGGAGTCAATTTTATCCAGAATGCTTTGTATCTGGCAGTATACTTAATTTTTGTCTGTCTTATAGGTGTTTTGTTTTATGGTGTTAAGAAATATAAACAGGAAAAGCGTTTGGGCAGTATTTTTGTAACTGCTCTTGTAAGTATATTTCTGTTTTTTCTTCTTAATCAGGCTGCTGTCGTGTGTTTATACAGCCAATCTCTGCTTAGTATCGGAAACTACAATAATTCAGCGGGAATTAACTGTTCTTTGTGGGCTGCAAGGCTTGCAATTTTTCCAGAACAAAAAAGCGCTTTGTACGGAGAGCTTGGCAAAAACTATATGATTCTTCAAGAAGGTAAAAAAGCAATTGAATATTTTGATAAAGCTTATAAAATAAATGGCAGCTATGCATATTCAGATAATTTTTCTATTCTTGTTTCATGGCCTTTCTTTGCCGGAATACTTTACTTGCTTAATGGAGATTATGACAAAGTGTATGAAATAGCTAAGGATACAAACTCATACGGTATGGCTGTTACGGCGAGTATAATGCAAAAAGATTATAAGAAAGCTCTGGCCTATTCAAATATGAATATAAGACGTTCACCCATTGCCATCAACTATTCCAGCCGTTCATATATACATAAAAAACTTAACCAGGATAAGCTTGCTGAGGGAGATTTACAAAAAGCTGTTTCTTTATGTAAATGTAATACCAGATGTATTGCTCTGCAAAAAGAGCGGACAAAGGATAGCTATTGGCTTTCATATGCTGCAAATAAGAAAAAGAAATACGGCTTTGCAAAATAATTAAAAATTTTTTTATAAGGCATGTCTGATTGTTTTTATAAAACAAGTGTCAGTTTAACAATCGAAAACTATCCTGGATTTTGTCAAGAAAAAAACAAAAAATTCATGCTAAAAACGTAACAATATTTACAATGTTGCGAAACGTAAAGATGTAGTGTTTACAATAGTTTCCCCCTTTGTGACGTTTTGTGAATTTGTTGATAAGTATTGGTGTTTGAATTATCATTTAAATATAGGATTAGATTTTGGGTAGAGAATGTTATTCTCTAAATATAAGGAAAGCTGAGTAGAAAAATAGCTCGCCTTAACGTAGATTAGGAGGTTTCAGAAGGCAATGCAAAATAGTTTAAATAAGGAAAGAAATATCGTAGAATTTACCTCACCAGCCACAAAAACAACGACTGATGTTATAAAAGGCGGTGCTGTATCGCCTATGTCTAAAATAAATGAACTGCCGAAAACAGCTCAAATAACCCCTATCAAAGCAAAATGTGTTTATGTAATTAAAAAAGACGGAACAAAAGAAGAGTTTGATAACAACAAAATTATTAACGCTGTAAAAAAATCAGCTACAAGAATGTTAGTAGAACTAACAGATGTGGAATTGAAAGAAATATGTGACTTCGTAGATAATAATGTTGTTAAGATGAATAAGACAGAAGTAACCATTGCTGAAATGCACAATCTGGTTGAAGGTGCTCTTGAACATATTAATCCTAACGTTGCTCACAGCTACAGAAACTATAGAAATTATAAACAGGATTTCGTGCATATGCTAGACAAAGTTTATCAGGAATCTCAAAGAATCATGTACATTGGTGATAAAGAAAACGCCAATGCTGATTCCACGCTCGTTTCAACAAAGCGTTCATTGATATTCAATGAATTAAACAAAGAATTGTACAAAAAGTTTTTCCTAACTGTTGATGAATTGCAGGCTATAAGAGACGGATATATTTATATTCACGATATGTCAGCAAGACGTGATACAATGAACTGCTGCTTATTCGACGTAGCGTCTGTTCTCAAAGGCGGTTTTGAAATGGGCAACCTGTGGTACAATGAACCAAAATCACTGGATGTTGCTTTTGACGTAATCGGTGATATTGTAATGGCTGCAGCAAGCCAGCAGTACGGCGGTTTCACGGTTGCGGAAGTTGATAAAATTCTTGCTGTTTATGCGGAAAAAACTTTCCAGAGACAGTATGATAAGTATTTGTGTTTAGGCTTGTCCTTTGAAAAAGCTAGAGAAGCTGCTATGGCTGATGTTGAAAAAGATTACGAACAAGGTTTCCAGGGCTGGGAATACAAATTCAACACAGTAGCTTCTTCAAGAGGTGACTATCCGTTTATTACTGTAACTGCAGGTTTAGGTACAGGCGTTTACGAAAAAATGGCAACTCTTGCTATGCTTAAAATCAGAAGAGGCGGACAGGGTAAGAAAGAATGCAAAAAACCGGTATTGTTCCCTAAAATTGTATTCTTATATGATGAAAATCTCCACGGACCTGGTAAAATCAGTGAAGATTTATTCAAAGCAGGTGTTGAATGCTCTAAGAAAACAATGTATCCTGACTGGTTATCTTTGACCGGTGACGGATATGTTGCTTCAATGTACAAAAAATACGGCAAGGTTGTTTCTCCGATGGGATGCAGAGCTTTCTTATCACCTTGGTATGAAAGAGGCGGAATGAAACCTGCTGATGAAAACGATACTCCTATTTTCGTAGGCCGTTTCAATATAGGTGCAATAAGCTTACACTTGCCAATGATTTATGCTAAGGCTAAAAAAGAAAGCAAAGATTTCTATGAAGTATTGGATTACTATCTTGAATTAATCAGAAAACTTCACAAGAGAACTTATGATTATTTAGGCGAAATGAAGGCATCTGTAAACCCTCTTGCTTTCTGTGAAGGCGGTTTCCTTGGCGGTCATTTAGGCATCCATGATAAGATTAGACCAATCTTAAAATCTTCAACAGCATCTTTCGGTATTACTGCTTTGAACGAATTGCAGGAACTTTACAACGGAAAATCTCTTGTTGAGGATGGCGAGTTTGCAGTTGAAGTTATGGAATACATCAATAAAAAGACCCAGCAGTTTAAGGAAGAAGACGGCATTCTTTATGCAATCTACGGAACTCCTGCTGAAAATCTCTGCGGACTTCAGATTAAACAATTCAGAAAGAAATTTGGAATTGTGGCAAATGTTTCTGACAAGCCTTATGTTTCAAATTCTTTCCACTGCCACGTAAGCGAACAAATCAGCCCGATTCAAAAACAGGATTTGGAACAGCGTTTCTGGGATTTATTTAATGGCGGTAAAATTCAGTATGTAAAATATCCTATTGATTATAATACAGAAGCTGTTGAAACATTGCTTCACAGAGCAATGGATATGGGCTTCTATGAAGGTGTTAACCTTTCACTATCATACTGTGATGACTGCGGACATCAGGAATTGAATATGGATGTATGTCCTAAATGCGGTTCGAAAAACCTTACAAAAATTGAAAGAATGAATGGCTATTTAGCTTACTCCAGAGTAAAAGGCGACTCCAGACTTGCTGACCACAAGATGGAAGAGATTAAAGACAGAGTAAGTATGTAGTTGAGAATTTTTTAGAGAGGCGGCGTCAAAATATTTTTTGACGCCGCCTCTTTGTTGTATAATTTATTTATGACTAGCAGGGATTATTTAAATAACAAATTTGATGTAATAGTAGTTGGTGCGGGACACGCCGGATGCGAAGCTGCTTTGAGTGCTGCACGTTTGGGGTGTAATGTACTTTTATGTACGCTTAATGTTGATAACATTGCGCTGCAGCCTTGTAATCCGGCTATTGGAGGCCCTGCTAAATCTACTCTTGTAAGGGAAATAGATGCACTGGGCGGGGTTATGGGTGAAGTTGCAGATGCGACTTATATCCAGATGAAAACCTTAAATTCTTCTAAAGGACCTGCTGTAAGAGCTTTAAGAGCACAGTCGGATAAGAAAGAATACACGCAGTATATGCGTAATATTCTTGAAAATACTGATAATATCTGGATTAAACAGACCTGTATTACTGATATTAAGGTAAAAGACGGACAAATAGTCGGGGCTGTTGATGAATACGGGCTTGAATATTCCTGCCGTGCGATAATTTTAACTACGGGAACCTCACTCGAGGGTAAAATGTATGTTGGTCTGCAGGCTTATTCAGGCGGAAGACTCGGGGAAAGAGCGGCAATAGGGCTTTCGCAGTCTTTGAGAGACCACGGAATTATTACAAAGAAACTTAAAACAGGGACTCCTGCACGTGTTGATAAACGTACGATTGATTATTCAAAAATGGATATTCAGCCAGGGGATGAGAAGTTGAGTTTTTACTCATTTAAGCCTAATAGACCGGTGCGTCCTCAGGTGCCTTGTTATTTAACCCGTACAAATGAGGACACGCACGCAATCATCAGGGCAAATCTTGATAAGTCGCCTATGTATCAAGGTTTGATTCAAGGTGTGGGACCGCGTTACTGTCCTTCTATAGAAGATAAAATTGTAAGATTTGCATCAAATCCTTCACATCATATTTTTATTGAGCCTGAAGGTTTGAATACGTATGAAGTTTATATACAGGGATTTTCAACGAGCCTTCCAGCCTGCGTTCAGGTAGAAATGCTGCGTTCGCTTCCGGGGCTGGAGAATGCTCATATTATTAAACCGGCTTATGCTGTTGAATATGACTATGTTCCGGCTGTTCAGACAAAGCACTCTTTGATGTCAAAGGATATTGCAGGCTTGTTCTTCGCAGGACAGATTAACGGTACGAGCGGGTATGAGGAAGCTGCTGCTCAGGGGCTTATTGCGGGAATTAATTCGGTTAAATATTTGAATAATTCCGAACCATTGGAACTTTCGAGGGCTTCGTCTTATATTGGCACTTTGATTGATGATTTAGTTACAAAAGATATTCAGGAGCCGTATAGAATGTTAACTTCCCGCTCTGAATACAGACTTCTTTTGAGACAGGATAATGCAGACGCGCGTTTGACGAAAATCGGGTATAAGGTCGGTTTGATTGATGAGGCGCAGTATCAGAAGTTTTTAAATAAACAGGAAAATATTAAGCGTGAGATTAAAAGGCTTGAGGAAACAAAACTTTCTGCAACAGAGGAGGTAAACGGGGTTCTTGCTAAATACGGCGAACACATTGACCGCGGAATGAGAATGGCTGAACTTTTGAAGCGCCCTAATATTACGTATGAAGTTTTCAAGGAATTGGACGACGCTTCAAAGAGTGTAAGTGAAGATGTTGCAGATGAAGCGGAAGTTTTGATTAAGTATGACGGTTATATAAAACGTCAGGAACAGCAGGTAGAAACTGCTGAAAAGCTTGAAAAATACAGAATACCTGCAAATATTGATTACTCGCAGATTAAACATATATCGACAGAAACGAAAGAAAAATTAGAAAAAATAAGACCTCAGAATTTAGCGCAGGCATCCCGTATCGGCGGGGTTAAACCTGCAGATATTTCTGTATTAATGGTTATGCTCAAGTCATAGCAAATAGTGTGTATATAGAAATTTTGCAGGAGTTTTTTGTTTACATTTTTTAATAAGCTAAAAATATTAATCAATTATTTTAACTAAAAATACTTTATAAAATTATAAGGTTAGATTTACGGTTAAAATTTTGACAAATACAAATAGTATACAAAAAGCAATAAAAGTATTTGTGCCCAGAACAGGTGCGAGCAGGTTTGTTCAAAAGCCCGAAATTATTTCTGTATATACGGAAAATACAGGAAAAATAAAATATGTTCACAATGTCTTGGAATATAAGCCGCGTCAAATAACTCCGCAGGAAGTAAAATCCCTGTTTATTGACGGTAAAATAGACGGCGGATATCTAAAAGATGAAATGAAAAGAATTAAAAGGAAACTCTTAAAATCTTCTTTTACTGATATAAGTAATTTTAAAAAATGGAGACATTCCGTTAACCTTTCAAAAGAGCTTTCAGAAAGTGATTTGAAAGAAATTGCAGATTTTATGAATATGCATAACGGTCGATTTATGAATATTTGGAAAGGTTATTGTTCGGAAGATAGTATTCCGAATATTGAAAAGCTTGCGCTCTTTGTGCGCAGTATCAAGCGCATAGATAAACTTAATTTTTATAAAAATCTGGGTGAAAAAGAATGGGAAAATTGTATTGATGGCATTATCCGAAAACCAAGAGAAGTTGTGCGTGCACTGATGGAGTATAAATATGATTCCAGTAAAATAAACGGAGCAATCAGTTTTGGCACAAGTTCGGAAAAAATAAAACGTCAAATCCAAGCTATTGAAAAATATTTGGATAATCAGACTCTTAAACACGATATGGAGGTCTATAGAGGAGAAGGAAGGTTTGATGTGTTTAATTCTGTAGTGTTAGATAAAGAAAAAAATATTACCTTAAAAGATATATTGGAAAAATTTACAGCAAATATTGAGGAGCATAAATTTAATGAAAAAGCAGTGGATGACTTTGTGGATAAATCTTTATTAGGGCAATATATACACTAGGAACGTTTCCTTTCCACGGCAATCGTTCCTGAAGCAACAAAACAGTATGCAAAGAAAGTGTACTGGACAATAAAAGTCCCTAAAAAAACGAAAGCATCAATTATAGAAAGTTATAATGTGGAACGGGAATCAGAAGCAGAACTTTTGATACAAAAAGGTTTGCAGTTATTAATAAAAGATGCAAAATATGATTTTGACAATCATAGGTGGAATATATGGGCAGATTTGAAACAATAGAATATTGCGAAAGGTCTATATCAATGTTATAATACAAAGGAGGTTTTCTAAATGCAAATAGATTCAATCAAACCAACACAATTGCCGTTAATAAGGCGCATAAAACAGTCTTTTACCAGAAATTTTTGCAGTTTAAAGACACTTGTAAAAGATGTCTTTGAACGCACCCCTGATGAGTCCAAATATTTTGTCTTGAATGGCCGAAAGATACGTGATAAGGGTTTTCTTGGCGGTCCACGCGAATTGCCTAATTCAGTCACTGGTCCAAGTGATTTAGCCGGTATCAGTTGGGGAAGAATCGTATTTTATCCTGAAGATATTGAAAAAATGAAAAATATGACATCAAGGGAACGAATAGAATTCAAAAAGAAGTTGATAGAAGAAAATAGATTTACGTGTACTAAACCAAGTAAAATTTTAGATTTATCAGATTGCAAGGATTTTGATGAATATTTGTAAAATAATAAAAACACAACCACCATTAATAAGGCGCATAAAACAGTCTTTTACCAGAAATTTTTGCAGCTTAAAGACGCTTGTAAAAGATGTCTTTGAACGTACCCCTGATGAGTCCAAATATTTTGTCTTGAATGGCCGAAAGATACGTGATAAGGGATTTCTTGGCGGTCCACGCGAATTGCCTAATTCAGTCACTGGTCCAAGTGATGTTGCTGGCTTTAAATGGGGTAAACTTATTTTCCCGCCAGAAGAGGAAGAAAAGTTAAAGCATATGAAAGGGCGTGAAGGAATTGAATATGTAAAAAAACTGATTTCTGAAGGAAAATACAAATATGGGCCAATAGAGTAGTATACAAGTTAGGCAAATTTTATGCAAATATTTTCAATTAATCCAACGCAATTGCCGTTAATAAGGCGCATAGAACAATCTTTTATCAGAAAGTTTAAATCTCTTCAAAATTATTAGATGCAAGGAAATATAAAGTTGTAGATTCTTGATTTTAAAAAATTAAGGGTTTATAATCAAGTATCGCAAATCATTAGAAGAGAGTAGGAGTAAAATATGAAAATATTATTTGCAGCTGCGGAAGTTTCTCCGTTTTCGAAAGCAGGCGGGCTTTCTGATGTTGTCGGGAGTTTGCCTAAGGCATTGGAAAAAGATGCAGAAATTGCGATTTTTACTCCGCTTCACGGATGTATTGACCGAGATAAATGGGGGATTAAAGAACTTGAAAACTCAGAAATGTGGATTTCTTTCGGCTCATCACCTCAAAAATTTAAACTCCATATGACAAAACTGCCGAACACAAATATTAATGTCTTTTTTGTTCAGAACGACTGGTATTTCTCCTGTTTTCAGGAAGTTTATCCGCGCTGGCTTGACCCGCGTTACGAGCACGAAAGATATATTGCGTTCTCGCTTGCAACGCTTGAGTATGCAAAACAATTGAATTTTAGAGCGGATATAATTCACTCAAACGATTGGCACACGGCAATGATACCGCTTTATATAAAGGCCAATTACAAGTTTGACGAGTTCTGGTCAAAAACTAAGAATGTATTTGAAATTCATAACCTTGCATATCAAGGAGTCTGGTTTGAGGATATTCTTGACTTTGCAAATATGCGCAAGGATATTGTATTTAATGAATGGGGATGCGAACATTACGGACGAGTAAACTGGATGAAAGGCGCAATAAATTATTCTGACAGAGTTATTGCTGTTTCTCCTACCTACGCAAGAGAAATTCTTACCGGCGAATACGGCGAAGGCATGGACTATACGCTTAGAGGACATACGGATAAACTGCGGGGAATAGTTAACGGTATTGATTACGATGTTTTCAATCCAAAAACAGATAAAACTCTTATAAAAAACTATGACGTAAATTCGCTGGCAAAAAAAGAAGAGTGCAAAAAGAAAATTCTTGAGTACTTTGGCTTAAAGTATAATCCTGAAAGACCTTTGATTGCTCTGATTTCAAGACTTGTTGACCAGAAAGGGCTGGATTTAATCAGACAGGTTGAAAATGATTTAAGAAATCTTGAGGCTGATTTTATATTCTTAGGTTCGGGCGATAAATCATATGAGAATCTGTTTATCTGGCTTTCAAACAATACGCCGAATATCAGAACTTACGTCGGTTACAGAGGAGATTTGGCGAATCAAATTTATGCAGGCAGCGACTTCTTCCTAATGCCGTCACGTTTTGAACCTTGCGGGCTGTCGCAATTAATTGCAATGCGCTTCGGCTCACTCCCGATTGTGCGTGCTACTGGAGGGCTTGAGGATACTGTTACCGGCTATCCGCTTGATAACTCAAATGGATTTAAGTTCTGGGGTTATGATGGCTGGGCTATGAAGGATGCTATTTTGACTGCAATGGGTGTTTACAGGGATAAATATACCCTGAATGCTATGAGAAAATCTGCTATGGAAGCTGATTTTAGCTGGAAAGAAAGCGCTAAAAAATATTTGGAAATGTACAGGTCGTTGGTTTAGATGAAATATATCCGTTCAATTTTTGCAGTTTTTTGTTTTTTTATTTTTGGAATAGGTGCTGTAATACTTAATTTTCTGCTCTTTCCTTTTATAAAAAATAATAAAGAATTGTGTTCTGATATAATTCACAACACGTGGAGATTTTTTGTCAATCTAATGATGTTTTTAAAACTTTTCAGACTCGATGTAAAAAAATTGAAAAAGATTGAAAACAAAGTTATTGTTTCCACGCATCCAAGTTTTATAGATATTGTAATTCTGATTGCGCTTATTCCGCGCTCAACATGTTTTGTAAAAAAAGAGCTTGCGTATAATCCGATTTTGAAAAATCTGGTAACAAGTATTTTTATTACTAATGAGGTTGAACTTGATGAATTAAAAGCTGAATCAAAGAAGATGCTCAATAGGGGGTTTAATGTCATAATTTTCCCATCAGGCATAAGGCATCGGCGCGATGAGTTCCCGAAGATTAGAAAAGGCGCTTCTCTGGTTGCTTTGAATGCAGGAAAAAATGTTGTTCCGATTAGAATGTTTTCAGACAGAGATTTTCTGTTTATAAATCAGCCGTTTTATGCTGTAAGTGACAGGTGTGTGAATTTTGAAATTGAACAAATGCGTGAGATTAATATTGCTGACTTTATCGGTGAAAGTGAGATTATTACAAAACAGAGGTTAACTAACAAGATTGAAGATGAGTTGTACGGTTTGTGATATAATATTGGTATGGAGTCGTTATGGAATTAAGAGAAGAACTGAAACAACTTATAATAGAAAGCCTTGCGCTTGAAGAGATAACTCCTTCGGATATAAAGGATGATGAACCGCTTTTTAACGAGGGATTGGGGCTTGACTCAATTGATGCTCTGGAACTTGGCATGGCTCTTAAGCGTAAGTATGATATTACTTTGGAATCTAACAAAGAAGAAAATCAAAAGTATTTCTATTCAGTTAGTACGCTTGCAGATTTTGTGGAGTCAAAAATAAATGGCTGAAAAATTTACAAAAGAACAAATTTTTGATGAATTAAAGAAAATTCTTGTTGAAGAACTTGAAATAAATGACGGGGATATTGTACCGGAGGCAAATCTTTTTGAGGATTTGGATTTGGACAGTATTGATGCGGTTGATATTGCCGTAAGAATGCAAAAGTTTACGGATAAAAAATTATCACCGGCAGAATTTAAGAAAATCCGTACAGTTAATGATGTTGTGGAAGCTGTGTATGGGCTTCTCGGGTAAAATGATAAAGGCGCTTGCGCCATTTATCGGAATGTTTGCTGTAATTGCCCTGTTTCATTTTACGGACTTTGTACTTCTTAAATATTATCCTCCGATTGCAAACTTTGGTTTTTTTGCGGTATTTTTTTCTTCTCTGTTTCAGGAAAAGACTGTTATACAAAAAATTGCTCTTGCAGCTGAACCTGACGCGGATGAAAATGTTATGCGTTACACGCGAAACCTTACTTATGTATGGGCAGGATTTACTTTTTTGAATTTTCTTATATCGCTTGCAACAGTATTTGCCTCCGAAAAAATTTGGGCGCTGTATAACGGATTTATTTCATATTTTCTTGTTGGAACCTTTTTTATTATAGAATATATAGTGAGAGGGGTAAAAAAGAGAGGCTGGATGGCCAACCCTGCGGAGTTAATGAGGAAGAATGGAAAAGAAGTTTAACGAAATAGTTTTTAAAACCGGGGGTACAACTTCTGATGGCAAGGGTGTTGTAAAAACATTTGAAAATCTGAAACGCGAGTGTCTTGATATTAATGAAGAATTAAAGTTTGAAAATGGACTTAAATTTATTACAACAACTACTGATGAACATCTTTTCGGCTTTACTTTTTTCAGAATGCTTCCTGATGTTTGCGGGTTTGATAGGTATGAGGCAAGAATAAATTATCCCGAGGATATAAATGTAGAAAACGCCGTACTTATTACGACTCCGTCTTTTCTGGAGGCAATGCGGAAGTTTGAGGCTAAACCGCCGGTTAACCCTATAGTAATAATAACTGCGGGAGCAAAGCTGGAGGACAAAACTTTTGAGTACGCTCTGACGATTGCAGAAAGAGTCATAGAAGTTTACGGAAGTACGGAAACCGGTGTGATTGCATATAGAACCAGCCCATATGAAAAGGGATTGCGAATTTTTAAAGGTATCAAAATAGTTGAAACCGCAGATAGTTATACTAAAATAGAAACGGCATATTCTGAAGTCAGTCCTGTGATTATTCAGGATAGAATTAAGCTTGAAGATGGAAAAATCGAATTTTTAGGAAGATGCGGAAGAGTATTGAAGATTCAGGAAAAAAGAATAATTTTAGATGACATTGAGGCTGCTGTTAAAGATATAAGCGGTATTGAGGATGTTTATTGTTTTGAACATAAAGGTAAGCTCGCAGCACTTGCGGTTCTGGATGAAAATGGCAAAGAGTTTTTTATAAAGCATGATAAACTTACTCTTGTGAAAAAATTGAAACAGGAATTAAAGAATAAGTTTGAGATTGTCCCTCAGAGATGGAGATTTTTTGATGAAATTCCTAAGAAAGAGAACGGAAAGATTAACAAGGAGTTTATTGAAGAGATTTTTAATCTAAATCTTTCGCTTCCGTTCGTTATTTCAAGAGAAACCGGCAGGGATTATGCAGAATTTGAACTATGTTTCATTAAAAACAGCAATTTTTTTAAAGGGCATTTTGAAAAATTACCAATCCTACCGGGAGTTGTGCAATTGTTTTATGCAAACTGGTTTACCGGAATTGCTTTTAATATGGATTGCAGGTGTGGACAAATTAGGAAAATTAAGTATTCAAACATAATTAAACCGGCAAAAATCATCCGGCTGGAATTAGTAAAAAGTTCGAAGGGCGTGAGTTTCAAATATCATGATGGTGAACTTATATATTCTTCCGGTATTTTGCCTCCTATGAGCTTGTTATAAGGGGAAATTATGAACACAGAAATAAAAATAAAAGTTCCTTTTTATGATTTAGATCCAATGAACATTGTCTGGCATGGAAATTATGTCAAATATATGGAAGAAGTTAGATGTGATTTTTTTGATAAGCTGAACTACAATTATACTGATATGTATAATGACGGAGTGATGTATCCGATTGCAAAAATGGAGATGAAATTTATTAAGTCTGCAAACTTTGGCGAAGAGCTTATTGTAAAATGTTTTCTAAAAGAAATTGAACCGGCAATTGTTATAAAGTATGAGATTTATTCCGGCAGCGAAAAGATATTTAAAGCAAGCACAATGCAGATTGGTGTAAATGTAAAAACAGGTGAAACTTTGTATGAAGCGCCTGAGAAGTTAAGAAGGGCTGTTTATGGTTAGGATAATTTTTTTAATCTGTTTGCTTCTAATACAGCCTGCGTATGCAAATGTTTTTGAGCATGAAGCTCAGCTCGATAAAATTGTAAAAGAGCTTCCTGAATTAAACAGCATTAAATGTAAATTCAGGCAGGAAAAACAGATTTCCAATATTCTTCTTAAATCTTCCGGAGATTTTACATTTGACAAGGGTAAAGGTGTAATTTTTTATACCACGTTTCCGGTAAAGAGTACAACATCTTATACTTCGCGCGAGTATCGCCAGATAAACAGTGTAATTGCTGCAATTTCTAATAAATCGTATTCGCGTTTGCAAAAGGATTTTAAGTTTTACTTCCACAGAGAGGCACAGAGGTGGGAACTCGGATTAATTCCGAAATCAGGAACTCCGGCTTATGATTATTTGAAGTCTATTGAAATTAACGGCAGAGAAAATATTGATAAAATAGTTATACTAACCTGTGACAAAACAAAAACAACAATCTGGTTTCAATCATGAAGCGAATAATATTTTTAATATTTTCAATAATTCTTTTTATTTTTGCTTTTATTCAGGCAAAGCCTGTTGAAGTTGAGCTGATGAAAGCGTTTATAAGTCCGCATTCCGCAGCAGAAGGTTATCTGGTAAAGCTTGCAAATTTGTCTTCTAAAAAGGTTAATATTATTTTTGAAGCATCTTCTCTTGATGAACTTGAGGATATGAAGGCGGAATTTCCGGATATGAAAACGGATTATTCAGCAGTTACTGATGTATATTCAAAATATCCCGGAAATTTTTTGTCAAATAATATGCGTGAACTGTTGAAAAATAAGAGTTACAAGAAAGTTCAGGAAGATGCGGTAAAATCTTTATACAACCCTCTCGGTATCTATATCTCCCCGCCGGATAAAGACCCTTATCTTCTGGCTACGGATTTTTTACTCTCAAATTCTAAGTTTCTTGAAAATGATACAAAAGAATTCGGGGGAAAATACTATTCGGTTTTACATGCACAGGTAAACAGCAATGATGAGCTGGAGCAAATTATTGAAGTTGCTAAAGGCAAAACGATTTATCTAACAGGAACGCCGGTACATTCGTATTATGCAAGCAAAAAATCAAATATTGAAATTAATATTATCTGTATTATTTCAACGCTTGCATTAGCGGCTCTTTGCAGATTTTATTTCCGCTCCTTTAAAGTTGTTATACCTGTAGCATTCAGTATTTTGTTCGGCTTCCTTTTCGGGTATTCAGCAGCTGCTCTGATATTTAAAAAACTCCATGTTCTTACATTTGTTTTTTCAACTTCGCTTATCGGGATAAGCCTTGATTATTCACTGCACTATTTTTTGACAGGAAATGATAAAGAGTTTAAAAAGAGTTTGACTGCATCAATGCTTACAACTGCGTGTGCATTCTGGGGGTTGTTGTTTTCAAATATAGAAGTTTTAAGACAAATCGGAATTTTTACATCGTTTGGCTTAATCGGAGTTTGGCTTTTTGTTATCTTAGTTCTGTCAGACGGGGAATTTAAACATAATAGTTTCAAAAAAATCAAGCTGCCTCAAAAAGCTTTGCTGGTTCTTGTTTTTGTCGTTATTGCAGCAGGAATTTTCAGGGTAAAGTTTGATGATAATATCAAAAATCTGTACATTCCGCCTAAAAATCTTCTTGCAGCAGAAAATTTGTACCAGAAAGTTTTTAATCCTGTTACTCCGGAGTTTCTTATTATACATGGAAATAACATAAATGAAATCTTACAAAAAACAGAAAGTATAAACGAAAGGGAAAATATCTATTCTGTAAGCCTTAGTAATTTTGTTTCTTCTGAAAAACGCCAGCAGGAGAATATTACACTTGTTCAAGATTTGTATAAAAATGATTTAAAAAAATATGAAAGCAGACTGGGGACAAAGTTTGAGCCTCAAAAGCCTGTTCTCTATAATCCGGAAAACTTTCCTCTGGTATCAGAATTTGAGCTTGATAAAAATAGTTCATTTATGATGGTAAATGAGCCGGTTAAAGGAAGTTTGAATATTGCGGATGAAATTTCTAAAATCCTTAAAAGACTAAGGCTGGAATGTTTCACTATTCTGCCGTGTGTTTTTGCCATGCTTTTTCTTCTTTTGAGTATAATGTACGGTATTAAAAATGCATTTAAGATTACAATGCCGTCTTTGTTTGGTATAATTTTTACTGTCGCTCTGCTGAGTCTTTGCGGAATAAATTTAAACCTATTTCATATACTCGGTTTATTCTTGATACTCGGGTTTAGCCTTGATTATTCAATCTTTAGGCTTAACGGCGGAGAAAAATCTAAAGATGCAGTGCTTATGTCAGCAGCCTCTACTGCATTTTCATTTCTTCTTTTGTCGTTTACAAACTTCAAGCTTATTAGCTCGCTGGGACTTACACTTTTTATCGGTATTACCGCTTCGTATATCCTGAGCTTGTTTATGATAAAATCAAATCATGGAACGAGATGAACATAAAAAATGTGTTATTTCTGCGCTTACTGATGCTCAAAAAATAGCTTTTGCTCCGCTTACTTTTCAGGCTGTTAATGCTATGCTGGAACTTGGACTTTTAAAGCAGATTGATTCAAGGCCGGAATGTATTTATGTTTTGAAAGAAGAACTCAATCTCTCTGAATATACAGTTTCTACTCTTTTGGAGGTCGCAGAAGCTTCTGGAATTGTTAATTTTAATGACGGAATTTATTCAATAACTCCTCTCGGGCAAGCTTTTCTGTATGATGAAATGACAAGGGTGAATTTTAATTTCGTAAAGGATGTATGCTATAAAGGTGCTGAAAAGCTTTCTGAATCTTTTATTACAGGCGAGCCAAAAGGGCTTAAAGCAATGTTTGGAGATGCAGCGACAATTTATCCGTATCTCTCTAAATTGCCTCAAGATATGAAAAACAGCTGGTTCGAATTTGACCATTATTATTCGGATAACTGCTTTGATATTGTATATAAAATTATAACTCCTGTAAGCCAAATATTTGATATCGGTGCAAATACAGGCAAATTCGAAAAAGTATGCCGTAAGTACAATAAAGATATTAACCTCACATTGATTGATCTTCCGCAAAATATTGAGGTAATAAGAAACGACCCTGAGCTTGCCGGATGTAAATTCCATGCTGCAAATATTCTGGAAGAAGCTGATAATCTTCCGGAGATATCAGGAGCTGTTGTAATGAGCCAGTTTTTAGACTGTTTTTCTCCGCAGCAGATAAAGTTTATTTTAGAAAAAGTTGCAAAAGCAGCTTTAGATGATACAAAGATTTATATCCTTGAACCTTTTATAGACCGCCAGAAGTTTGAAGGTGCTAAATTGTCGCTTGTGCACACTTCTTTGTACTTTACCTGTATGGCAAACGGCTGCAGCAAAATGTATTCATTCAGCGAGATGGAAACTATTATAAAAGATGCAGGGTTAAAAGTTAATGCGGTCTACGATGCACTTGGAGCACATGACTATACGCTTCTGGAGTGTGTAAAAAATGTCTAAAAAATGGTTTCAGCTTTCAGAGCAGGGAGCAGGAGCAAAAAGACTTCTGCTTACAAAATATATCTATCAGTTTTTGGGAGAGTTTCCTGTAAGGATAATAGCTTTTTTTGTTGCACTTATTGTATTTATTAAGGCAAAAGAACAAAGAAGGGCTTCTGAAAAATTTTTGAAAATTGTAAACAATAAGTTTGTAATAATTTCCTCTTTTATACAATTCTTAAACTATGCAAATTCTCTTGTGGATAAATTTATTTCGTGTCTTGGAAAGCTTAATCCAGATAGGTTTGAGCTCTCTTCACCGGAAGTATATAAAGGAGCTTTTTTTATAACAACCCATGTCGGAAATGTAGAAATCCTGCGTTCGCTTTTTCAGTCTGATAAATATCCAAATCCACAAAGGGTTAATGTTTTTCTGCAATCAAATGCGTGTGAAATTTTTAATAATTTTCTTAAGACTCTTGAGATAAAACTAAATATTGATGTTTTTCCTGTAGAACAAATAAATCCGCAGGTTTCAATTCTTATATCAGAACGTCTGAAAAATGGCGAAATTGTTTTTATGGCAGGAGATAGGGTATCCGCGCAAAATGAAAACAGGACATACACTGCGGATTTTCTCGGTAAAAAAGCCCAATTTCCTCTTGGAACTTTAAAATTTGCATTAATGATGGATGTACCGGTTTATTTTATTGTTTGTGTCAGTGAGGGTAAAAAATACAAAGTTTATACCGAAAAATTCGTAACAGATAAATCAAGACGAAATGAAAAATTACAGGAGCTTCAGCTTCAATATGTTAAGTTTCTGGAAAAGCATGCTTTGAAATACCCTTATCAATTTTATAATTTCTTTGATTTGTTTGAAGAGGAGTAAACATATTTCTACTTGACATGGTGTTAGGTTTGCCTTACAATGAGTTTAATAAAATTGTTAGGAATACCATACAATGAACTCATTAAAAGTTTTTGGAAAATATTTAGATCAACCGAGGTTAGTCAGCAGATTTTCACGTGCTGTACCTCCTCTTTTATCTCTGGCAGCTTCCGGTATTGTGCTTGATAGTACATACAGAGCTCCTGAGGACAAGAGGCAAAAAGTTTTTATCCGCAATGGTCTGACAATGTTTGGGGCAGTCGCTTCTTCTCTTTACGCGCCGAAAATTATTTCCAAAATGTTCCGGACTGCGCCCAAACTAGTCAAATCAAAGGAGTTGAGGGAGTATAATACCGCACTGGTAGATGAATTTGTTTCTCAAAATCGAGTAAGCATAGAAACAAATAAAATTCTCCAGAAGATAAAGACGGATGTTTTGAATATGAAAGAAATAAAAACTCTTTCAGAGGAACTGGAGGATAAGGAGCTATTAAATAAGCTTATTCCTGAGCCTGAAAATATTTCTTCAAAGGATATTTTCTCGGAAATCGGTCGTTTGTCCGTATTTGGTTTAATTCCGGTGCTTGGCGGAATAGCAGGTGGGATTGCAGGTGACAGACTAACCTGTGATGATTACAGGGATAAAATACCTAATAAAATTAAAGAGGGGGCATATCAATATCTGGCAAATATTTTTTTATGCAATATAGGTGCCGGAGCTGCTCTGGGAATTTTGGAAAAAATGAATATAAAATCAAAATCTGCGCGGGCGCTCGGTATGGTTACGGGTATCATATTAACTGGAGTTATCGGCGGCAGTGCGATTGCAAATCTAATTGGCAGAAAAGTTATAAACAGGTGTTTTAAACATCAAAACTGTAATGAAGCTGACAGGAAGCCGGAACCTCTTGATATTTGTCTTCATTCTGACGATATCGCAACAGTGGCTGTTATGTCCGGTTTAAAATGGATAGAGCCGGCTCTTCCTGCTCTATATTCAATTTCCGGCTACAGGGCAGGCATAGGGTATCGCGGTAAATAATTTAAACATCTTTCGGACTGGTTAGAAACCCTTGTTTGAACGGCACTTCTTTATTTGTAAACCCTGTTCTTACAATATTACGGCCGAATTTCTTTTCCAGCTTATCCAAACTCTGGCCGAGTTTTTCGTTTTGTTCTTTCTTTTCATTATTGCTGAACAGCGTAAGTTGTTCTTCTGCTTTTTCTCTAAAATCTTCAAGAACAATTCCTACACTGCGGTAAACCTCTCTGCTGTTAAACATTTCTGTAAGAAGCGGAAAAGCAGCTCTTGAAATTTCAAATTCAAAATCTGTCGGAATATCAAGCTGAACTTTGGAGTACAATGTCCTAAAATCTTTAGTTTTTAGGAGCACTCCTATCGTTGCACATTTGCAGTCAATTTTTCTTAATCTGGCACACGATTCGTGAATATGTATGGAAAGTTCGTTTTTCAAAAACTGCAAATCAGATGAAAATTCAAGGAATGATTTTGTATCGCTTATAGATTTAGGAAGCTCAACTTCGTTGCTTATAGGAGAAACCATAATGCCAGACAGTTCAGCTTTTGAGGTAAGCCCGTTTTTGCCGAATTTTGACTTAACCCATTTATCATCTTTATTAATAAAATCTAGTGCCGTTCGAACGCCCAGACCTCTGAGCCTTACTCCCAGCTTTCTGCCGATACCCCAGACTTCCTGTATTTCAGTGAATTCAAGAAGATGGTGTATTCCGCATTTTCCAATCACAGCAATCCTTGCCGAGGTGTTTTTTGCCTTGTCAGAAGCAAGTTTGGCAAGAGTTTTACTCCGGCTTATACCTATAGTAACCGGAATATCAACCTCATCTGCTATGCGTTTCTGTAATTCGCGCGCAAGCTTGAAATAGTTCTTTTTATATAATTTGGTCAGACCGGTAAAGTCAACAAATGCTTCGTCAATTGAATAAACCTCAACATTAGGGCTGAAATCTTTTAATATGTTCATTACCTGTTTTGAAATTTTGGTATAAGCATAATGGTTTGCACTTATATAAATACATTCCGGAACCCTTTGTACAGCTTGAAAAAGCGGAAGCCCCATCGGGAGTCCGAGCATTTTTGCTTCTTTGGAACGAGAAATCACACATCCTCTTTCTCCTGATACGACAGCAACCGGAATCCCTTTGAGTTCGGGATTAAGCTTTCTTTCGCAGGATACGAAAAAGCTGTCGCAGTCTATTAATGCTATGTATTTTTGATTAGTCATATTTAAAGTTTACCTTTTTTTCTTTCCAGTCGTAAACTTTTTTTTCAGGGAGGATTTCTAGAAGAAGCCCTTCTTTGTATCTTGTAACATACCATTTGTGGAACTTAAGCGCGCGTTTTATATCAGGAGTCTTAAATTTTTCTGTACGCTTTCCGCCCCTGATTTCTACAAACCTGTATAGAGTTTTTATATTTTCTCCTGTATCTAAATCAATCATAACTATAGTTTAGCATATTTTGTAAATAAAAACTCCTGAAAGTAACAGGAGTTTAGTTTGGGAGAAAGAAATTATTTAAAATCTTATGTAAATACTGCTGCCATATTGCGGTGTATAATAGTCGCACCATCCTAATCTATAATCGCAGTAAGCAGGGCCCCAATAGCTGCGCCTGGCTAATACTCCGCCGATTACGGCAGAGCCTCTGTAGTGCTTGTGCGGCGGTGGAGGCGGAGCATACCAGCCTCAGTGAGGACGCATCTGTCTATGCATTCCGGGGCCGGCATGGATAACTTCACCGTGCCCGCGGGCATATACAGGTGATAACATTGATAAAATTGCTATTAACCCCAGAAGAGATAATACTTTTTTCATACTTCAACCTCCGTTTCTTATTTGTATAACGATTTGAAAATCATTTTTGTTCTATAATATTTTAAGAAGGAGCAAAAATATTATGAAAAAAGAACTAATTTTTTTAGGACCTCCTGCATGCGGTAAAGGCACCCAAACAAACAGATTATCTGAATATTTAGGATTCCCGCACGTCGATACAGGGTCGCTTTTGAGAGCAGAAATCGCAAAAGAATCAGAAGAAGGAAAGATTGCTAAATCTTTTATTGACAAAGGTCAGCTTGTTCCGGCTGAACTTGTCGGCAAGATTATTGCAAAGAAACTTGCAGGTGATGACTGCAAAAACGGATATGTCCTTGACGGCTATCCGAGAAGTCTTGAACAGGCAAGAATGCTTGATGAAATCAATGCTGATATTGATAAGGACAATGAAGTTTCTTTTAAGGCTATTTATTTTGATATTGATACGCAAATCCTTATTGAAAGAATTATCTATAGAGAATCCTGCCCTATATGCGGAGAAATTTACAACAAAAAATTTAAGCCTTCTAAAATCGCAGGAAAATGCGATAAATGCGGCGTAGATTTAAAAACTCGCGCAGATGATAACGAGGAAACAGCTAAAGCACGTTTCGAAACTTATTTTAGAGAAACAGCTCCGCTTGTTAAATTCTATGAAGATAAAGGTGTTTTACACAAAATAGATGCAAATGGTTCAATTGACGAAGTCTGGGAAAGACTTTTGAATATCGTTAATCAATAAGTAAAAGAGGTGGATTTTCCACCTCTTACTTTTTATATTTCTCCGATTAAATCGTATTCCGAAGCGTCTGTTATTTTAACCATTTCAATATCACCGGGAACAACCATTTTATCTGTTTGAATATTTACAATTCCGTCAATTTCCGGTGCGTCATATTGAGTTCTGGCGATAATTTCACCATCATCAGCAAAGCATTCAATTATACATGGAATGGTTTTTCCGATAAATTTTTTGTTTCTTTCTGCTGAAATTTCCTGCTGAATTTCCATAAGTTTTTTGTATCTTTGGTTTGCAATTTTAGCAGGAACACGGTTCGGAAGCATATACGAAGGAGTGCCTTTTTCTCTAGAGTATTTAAAAACTCCCATCCTGTCAAATTTCATATCACGTACAAATTGGCAGAGATGTTCAAAATGCTCTTCTGTTTCACCCGGGTATCCGACTATAAAAGCTGTTCTTATCGAAACGTTAGGAATGCGGTTTCTTATATTTTCTATCATCGGACGGTAATCAAACGAAGGACGGTTCATAAGTTTTAATACCTCTGGGTGAGAATGCTGGAGCGGAATATCTACGTATTTAACTACTTTGTCAAGATTTGCGATTGCGTCCAAAAGCTCGTCATCAAGATGTGTAGGATATGCATACATAAATCTAATCCAGCCTAATCCTTCAATTTTATTCAATTCTTCTAAAAGTTTTGGAAGCGACGGTTTTTTATAGATATCTATACCGTAGCTTGTTGTGTCCTGAGCAATGAGTATAATTTCTGTTACACCTTTTTTTACAAGTTTTTTTGCTTCTTCAACAACATTTTCTATTGTTCTTGAGTGATAATCTCCTCTTAAATACGGGATTATACAATAACCGCACCTGTAGCTGCATCCTTCTGCAATCTTAAGATAGGAGCTTGCACCCATGGTAATCTGCTGGCGTTCAATATTTTCAGGATAAATGTAGTCAGGTTTTTCACTGACTTTTGAGACAAATTCTTTGTCAATATTTTTTATGACATCAACAATTGCTCCAAAATCTGCAGTGCCGATAATACCTGCAAGCTCAGGAATTTCTTTTTTTAACTCTTCAGGGTGCTTCTGAGCAAGGCATCCTGTTACAATAACTTTTTTACCTTTATCAACAAGTTCTAAAATTGAACGGATAGATTCTCTTTCAGCATCACAAATAAAAGAACAAGTATTAACAATTACAATGTCGCTTTCGTCCTCATTGAGAGTAATTCCGTAGCCGTTTTGGGCAAGCATTCCTAATATTAATTCCGAATCAACTAAGTTTTTCGGACATCCGTGACTTACAAGTGCTATCTTTTTCATATTAAAACTATAGCATGAAATTATATAAATTTATCAAATTTGCATAAAGAAACTTGGCGAAACTGGCTTTTGAAGAAATCTTCGCTGCTTCCGGTAACTTCTGGTCTTTTGAATCCTGTTTTAATAGATGCTGGTGTGTGGTACACGATTTTATTGTCAAAGACTTCAATCTCTTTTGGCTTTTCGTTACTTCCGGAAGAGCTGCTTAGAGAGTTAGAAATAAAAATGGTATCAGTCTTATTATCGTATAATAATGAATATTCGCCAAAATACTGGACATCACGTCTAGCTCCAATTATTGAATACGGGATTTGATTTTTTTCAAAGATTTTTTTTATTTTGTTCAATTTGTTGATATTGTACTTTGCATCTTCCCTCAATTGAAATCCACCCAGTATAAATGCGTGTAGATTTTCATTTGCAAAATCTATATCTTTTAATAACCTTTGTTCAATTTGTTTAATTTTAAATCCCATAAGGTTGTGTTTTTTTGCGGTAGAATTGCTCATTGTACAAATGTGAAACATTCTTATGGTGTTTTTATCAATAATTCCGCCGGCAATACAGTCTAAAATTGATGTTGTGAAAAGTTTTTTGCCTTTTTTTATACCGTCAGCAGTCCAAGGATAGCCAATGTAATGTTTTTTTGGATTAAATTTTTTAACTTTATTTTGAAATTCGGCTTCGCTAATTAATTTTATATTTGATTTAAAATTTGTGCTGTTAGATTGGATTTTCATTATATTCCCTTTAGCGTTTGAAAATAAAAAATACAGCAAGGATTATGAAAACAAATCCTATTAGATAATTCCATTTGAATTCTTCTCTCAGATACCATACAGAGAAGAATGCAAAAACAGTGAGTGTAATAACTTCCTGAATAGTTTTGAGCTGTACAGCATTATAACAGTTATATCCGATTCTGTTAGCAGGAACCTGAAAACAGTATTCAAAAAACGCAATTCCCCAGCTTGCAAGAATTACAATAAGCAGAGGCAGACTCCTGAACCTGAGATGGCCGTACCACGCAAAAGTCATAAAAATGTTTGATATTAATAGTAAAATTATTGGTGCAATGTGTCTTAGCATAGGATTATTTTAGCACAAATTAGTTATTGTGGTTTTAAAATCTAACTCCTTGTGTTAGAATTTAAGCATTGAGTAGCTATAGGAAGGAGAATTATAAATGGCACAGAGAATTGGTATTGACGTAGGCGGAACCAATGTTAAAATCGCGCTTGTAAGCGATAAAGGAAAAATTATTTATTCAAATTCTATCCCGACGAGAGCGGAGATGGGGTACGAATATACAATTAACAGTATGAAAGATGCAATCAGAGATTTGCTCAAAGAAACAAAAATGAAAGCATCAGATATTGAAGGTATGGGCTTCGGCTTTCCGGGGCAGATTGACTGCAAAAAAGGCGTAGTAAGACTTGCTCCTAATATTCCGGGCTGGGTTAATGTCCCTATCGCAAGTATTATGGAAAAAGAATTTGGTATTCCTACCCGTGTTGATAATGATGTAAGAACAGCAGCTCTTGGCGAATTAAATTACGGTGCCGGCGTAGGATGTGAAAACCTTGTTTGTATTACAGTCGGAACAGGAATTGGTTCAGGACTTGTTATTAACGGCAAACTCGTAAGAGGTGCAGATAATGCAGCAGGTGAAATCGGACATATTAAATTGAATATGCAGGGCGGTCCTCTTTGCGGATGCGGCGACAGAGGCTGTCTTGAAGCTTATGCGTCAGGCCCTAGCATTGTTGCTATGGCAGAAGAATATATAAGAGGCGGAAAGTCAACCAAGTACAGAGAACTTGCAAACCCTGATATAACTCCGTACATTGTGGCTGTAGCAGCAAAAGAAGGCGACCCTGTTGCAAAACAGATTTTTAGAATTATGGGTGAATATATCGGAATGGGTCTGGTAAGCGTTGTTAACCTTCTTAATCCTGAAAAAATTATTATTGGCGGCGGTGTTGCTGATGCCGGTGATATTCTTCTTGATCCGATAAGAGAAACAATTGCTAAACGTGCAATGACTATTCAGCGTGAAGTAGAGGTTGTTCCGGCTCAGTTAGGAAACACTGCCGGTGTAATTGGCGCAAGCTTATTGATTAAATCATAGAAAAAAGGCTTCCAATCGGAAGCCTTTTTTTTTGTCTGCTATAAAATTTCCATAACCGGATCTGAGTGTCTTATTTCAGGAATTTCCTTTAAGTTAGGAAGCTCAATCGGTTTAGGTGTATTTTTTGCTTCGGATGCTTTGTCCGGCATCGGCGCCTTTGCCTGTTTTACTTTTGCGATAGCAGGATCAGGATTAACCTTTTGCCTGTTGTATTCAAGCATAATCTGATTTACAAATCTCTTTGTTTCACCATACGGAGGAATTTGTCCGCCGAATTTTTTTACATTTCCCGGGCCTGCATTGTAAGCTGCAAGCGCAAGTTCTGTAGAACCGAACATTTTATACATCATCTTATAATAAGTAAGTCCGGCTTTAATGTTTTCACTCAAGTAATAAGGGTTAAAGCCCATTCTGTGGGCAGTAGACGGAAGCAGCTGGAAAACTCCGACTGCACCGTAAGGACTTTTCAGCTCGTGTCTGAAGCCTGATTCTTTCTTAGCAATGCTTAATGCTAATGCGGGGTCAACATTCATCTCAATTGAATGTTTTACTATGGTTTCTTTAATTACACTCTCAGGAGTTGGAGCAGCTTGCACCCTAACGCATAGCAAAGCCAGCAATGCAATAGTTGTTAAGACTGTTTTTCTAATCATTGAAATCCTCTTATATTATTTGTAAATTGGATTCTGTATACTATTCTCAAAAATCCTCCCTACGGTTTCACTTTGTTCTCGCTTAGTTCCCTTCAAAGCGTCTTTCCTAAATTTTTAGCTATCCTGTACAAGCCCCGACGGCTCATGACTAAAAACTTGTTAGGCGACTATCTCTGCTGTTCCCCGCGCTCCGGCTTGGATAAATAATTATACAGAATTTATGTCAAATCCATATTAATACAAAAAAGAAATTTTTTCAACCCTTTTGTTGTAAAATGTACACTTAATAGCCTTACCGGCTATTTATACAATGCTGAATTTTCGGTTAAGCAGACGGTGTTTGCCGCACAGAAAATCTTCTTCCGTTGTATAGAGATTAATGAACTTATCAAAATTCATTAACGTAAGAAGTGAGAATATATCAGATTGTATATTGAAAAATCCTGCCTTAAACTCCCTTGCTGCATCCAAGAAATCTATTGTGCAGTCCTGAACATAGCTTAAATCAAGCCCTACAGTCTGATGAGCATGAGATTTTAACTCTTCAACGAGCCTGTTAGTTTCTCTTGCATCCAGTTTTGGACTCAGCGGGGTTATAATGCAAAATTTTTGTGAACTCTGGATTTCCATATTATTATTTTAATAAGATTTATGTGGAATATTAATTATCCGAAATTATGAAAAATCTCCAACTAAGGTATTATAAAATTTTGTAAAGTTATTGTATAATAATTTTGTAAAGTTATTGTATAATAATTTTGCATGTAATAACGTGTAAGGACGTTTCTGACGACCATTCTCGAACAACAGTATTACGGTCATATAGTCGAGAAAGGAGGTCGCACATGACAGAATGGCTAATAAAAATAGCTATCACCTTGTTAGTACTGATAGCTACTTTACAAAAACATTATAACCTATTTGGTTATGATTTTCAAGTCTGGTTATGCGAACCTGATTATTGACATGGAGTTGTTTTCTGTAGTAATCTAAATACAGACATGTCTTTTATGGGAAGGGATTTATGTACATAAAACAGTTGGAGATAGACAACTTTAAGTCGTTTGCGAATAAAGTCGATATTCCTATGCTGCAAGGTTTTACAACCATTTCAGGGCCGAACGGCTCAGGAAAGAGCAATATTATCGATAGTATTCTTTTCGCTCTAGGGCTTTCAACAAGCCGTACGCTCCGTGCTGAAAAGCTCTTCCACCTTATATCAACCTACAATAAAAGAAACGAAGCCTTTGTAAAAGTTACTTTCGGCGAAACCGAGGACGGTGATTTTTCTGTGGCAAGGCGCATCAGAAAATCTTCGCAGGGATTTAATAGTATTTACTATCTTGATGACAAGATTGCAACGCTTTCTGATATTCACGCAAAACTTGAAAAATACAACATCACGCCTAACAGTTACAACGTAATGATGCAGGGCGATGTAATGAGTATTACAAACTGTACGCCGGGCGAGCGCCGTAAAATTATTGATGAAATTGCAGGTATTGCAGACTTTGACAGGCGTATAGAACAGGCAACAAATGAGTTAGATACCGTTGAAAAACGTGTAGTTAATTCAACCCTTATTCTTAACGAGGTTAACACCCGTCTTGAACAGCTTAAGGAAGAAAAAGAAGTTGCACTAAAGTATCAAAAGCTTAAGGAAGAAAAAAACGGTTTAGAAAGTCAGATAAATACGGTTAAGTTTTTTGACTTGCGCAGAAATATTGAAAAAGCGCATGAAAATATTCTTGAATTTACCAAAAAGAAAAAGGAAGAAGAATTAAAGTCAAAGGATTTGGAAGAACGGCTTAAACTCATCAAAGAGAAGTATGATGAGATTTCCAAAACAATTACGGAAAAAGGCGAAGGCCATCAGCTTGAATTAAAGCAAAAAGCCGAAGAAATCAAAGGTTCTATTGCACGGAAAAATTCTTCAATCGTGTTTGCTGACAAACAAATTCAGGATAACCTTAAAACAATTGAGAATACCAGAAACGGTATTGAAGTTCAGCAGGGAAAAATTAAGGATTCAGAGCTGAAAATTTCGCTCAAACAGGATGAGATTAAGGGCATTGAGAAGAATATAGAGGAGCAGAAGGCTGTTCTGCATAAAATTCTTGAAGATATGTCCGGCTTGAATGAAACAGCTGAGAAACATATAGAAAAACGAAATACATTAAGAAAAGAGCTGGAAGCTTTGCAGGATAAGGAAACAAAGCTTATTCAAAAGCAGGCTCCGCTGGAAGCAGATTTATCAACGAAGAAAAAATCTCTTGAAGATGCAAGGGGTAAATTGGCTGAACTTGAGGCATTCAAAGCGAATTTCTCTGAAACAAAAGCTTCAAAAGAACTTTTGATAGAACAATTAGGTAAAGAACTTGACGATTTCAAAATTATCCTTAAGAACACATTGTATGAATATGATAAGACTAAAAATGAAATCACAGACATGGACTACGACCTTCAAGCTGCACGTAAGAAAATATATCAGCTTGAAGCAGTTAAGCAAGCGAACGAAGATGCTAACCTCGGACGTGCGGTTGATACAGTTATAGGAGCGAACATCAGCGGTGTTCACGCACCTCTTATGAAACTGGGTCAGGTTGACGAAGAATATTCTACTGCAATGGAAATCGCAGTTGGCGGAAGAATGGCTCACATTGTTGTTGATGATGAGCATGTTGCTTCAACCTGTATTGAACTCTTGAAATCTTCAAACGCCGGCAGAGCAACATTTGTTCCGCTTAACAAAATTGTTAAATGTCCAAGAAGCCTTAGTCTTCCGAAAGATAAGGGTGTAATTGACTTCGCGATTAACCTGATTGACTTTGACGATGAGTATTTGAACGCTTTCTATTATGCAGTCGGCGAAACTCTTGTTGTTGAGGATAGAAGTGTTGCAAACAAATTAATCGGAAAGTATAGAATGGTTACGCTCTCCGGCGACCTGTTTGAAAAATCAGGTTCAATTACGGGCGGTGCTGTTCGTAAAACGGGCTTGAAGTTTGCGCAAAACTCTGACAGTGAAATTGATACGCTCAAATCAAGGCTTAAGGATATGGAATCAAAATATGCAGCTTTGATTTCCAAGCGTTCTTCTCTTGAAGGAAAAATGGAAGATGTCAGAGGTAAATATTCTTCTTCTACGACTGAATTTAACAAGGCGAAACTTGAACTTGCTAACCTAGAAACAAGTTTTGCAAACACACAGCAAAACATTGATGAAAAACAGGAGTTCATTAAAGTTACTGAGCCGGAAATTACGTCAATAGAAAAAACGCTGGACAAGATTGAAGAAGAACATATTGATATTTCTGAAAAAATGACAGATGTTCAGACTTCAATCACAGAAGTAGAAAAGCTTATGAACGATGCTGACCTTAAGGATTTGAAAGAGAAAACAGCCGGAGTCGAAGCTGAGATTAAGCGCTATGAAAAGAATATGGCGGATGCGAATAACGAAATCGAAGGTCTGCACCAGAGAATTGATTTTATAAATACAACAATCAAAACGCATAATGATACGATAGAGCGTTCTCTTGGCGTTAATAAAGATTTGGAGCTTGATAAAGCTAAATTTGCAGAAGAAATTAAAGGTTTGAATGAGCAGCTTGAAGTTCTGGAAATTCAGATTAAGGAGATTACCGACAAGCTGGGTGAACTCTTAAAACAGAGGGATGATATTAACAAAGACCTTGTTGATATTGAAACTCAGAGAAACCTTAAGGCTTCTGATATTGAGAAAATTGCCGAGCAGATAGAATCTTTCAAGGCCAGAAGACGCGAGTTAGAGCCTCAGCTTGAAGAAACAAGAAGTGTTCTTACTGAGGCGGGGGTAAATATTAATGAACTTACGCCTGTTGAGATGTCGATTGAAGAAATTACTTCCCGTATTCAGCGTTTACAAAAGCGTATGGATGATTTGGGCGCTGTTAATATGAAAGCGCTGGAAGATTTTGAAAACGTATCTGCACGCCAGCAGGAACTCCATAGCCAGATTGAAACTTTGAGTCATGAAAGAGAACAAATCTTAGAAAGAATGCGCGGGTATGAGGATTTGAAGAAAGAAACTTTCCTCAAAACTTATAATGTGATTAATGAAAACTTTAAAGATATATTCCACAGGCTTTCTGATGGTGAAGGTACTTTAATTCTGGAAAATGAGGAAAAACCTTTTGAAGGCGGGCTTGATATTGAGGCGCAGCCGAGAGATAAAAAGAAGCAGCGTCTTGCGGGTATGTCGGGTGGAGAAAAGGCTTTAACAGCGCTTTCTTTCGTATTTGCTATTCAAAAGTATATGCCGGCTCCTTTCTATGCGTTTGACGAAGTTGATGCAAGTTTGGATGGTATAAATGTAGAAAAATTAGCGCATATCGTTCAGTCGCAGGCTGAAACGACTCAGTTTATTGTTGTAAGCCACAGAAAACCAATGATTGAATCTGCAAACAGGACAATCGGGGTTACGCAGAAAGAAAAAGGGATTTCAAAGGTTACAGGGGTAAAGCTGAGGGATTAAACTCCTGAATTTGAAGGAGTACTCAAGGGAAGAAACAAATTAAAATACAAATATGGCAGTAAATAATATAGACAGCACGAATATTTTACATCAGCAGGAGAAAAGCTTTGTTCAGGAAGCAGAAGTCGATGGTATAGAAATCCTTGTTAATATGGCAAAACAAGGAAAAATCGACCCGTGGAATGTTGATATTGTTGAGGTTACGGATAAATATCTTATGCACCTTTTCCAATCAAAGGCGCAAAATCTGAGATTAACCGGCAGAACTCTTTTATTTGCAGCTATTCTTTTAAAGCTAAAATCAAATGTTCTGGAGGGGATTGATGTTCTTGATTTTGAACCTCAGCATCAGGACGAATTTAATTATGATGACGAAATGCCTCTTGACTATGAGGAAGAGTATATTCCGACAAATAATGTAATTTCTATTGACGAAGTTTTGCAGAGAAGAACAAGCGTAAGGCTTAATCATAACCGCGTTGTTACACTGCGTGACTTAATCCGTCAATTGGAATTTTATGAAATGCTTGATAAAAAGCAGTCTTTGAAAAACGCTCACGAGCGTGCAAAAAGACGTGTTCAAAATTATGCAAGACTTTCACCTGATGATATTATTAATCTTGCACATGATGAATATATCGAAAACGGGGTTCAGCGCCTGAAAGCTAATCTTTCTGAAATTTTGAGCAGGCAGGATAAGATTGAATTAAACGAACTTACGCTTCTTGGTATGGATAAGATTAGCGCATATATTTCATTATTGTTCTTAACTGTAGAAAGTGATTATGATTTAGAGCAGGATGAGTTTTACGGTGATTTGTACGTGATTAGGCGCGAGGAAAATCCTGCAGAAGAATTGGACAGAAGTATAAATAATGTACAAAATATTTTAGCGGAGGAAACGAATGGAACAGTTGAAATCCAGAATTGAAGCCGTTTTATTTGTAACCGCAAAAGTGCTTCAAATTAAGGATATTGCAGAAATTCTGGAAGAAGAGCCGGAAAAAGTTGAAGAGGCGCTTCTGGAATTAATTATGGATTACGCTTCCAGAGAAGGGGCGTTAGAAATTGATGACGAGAACGGGTATATTTTACAGGTTAAGGAAGAACATCTTGATATTGTCGAAAAACTTTGTCCTGTGGAGTTAAAACCTCCTGTATTGAAAACATTAACAGTAATTGCCCTGAAAGAACCTATAAGACAGTCACTGCTTAAAGATTTGCGCGGGTCTAATGCGTATGAACATGTGCAGGAACTTTTGGAAAAGGGGCTTATATCCAGACATAAGGATAAGAACGGCAGGTCTTTTAATATAAAAACAACTCCTAAGTTTGCTGAGTATTTTAAGCTCAAAGGCGATGTCAGAGCACTGGTAAAAACGTTGAATATTGACAAAGGGGTAAAAGATGATGAGGAAGATATGCGTCAAGCTACTCCGCCGGATGCAAAAGGGGTAAAGGATGAGTAGTAGTAGAGTTGTTCTCTATTCTCTGCTTGCGGCAGGGCTAGCTGCTGCATTTTATTTTAATAGTAATGCGGATACTATTTATGCGCAGTTGGGAAATCGTTATTATAAGCAGAACAATATAAAAAAGGCGCAGGAATTTTACGAAAAATCTTTTGCTCTCGGAAACAAAGACACCGGCGTAAGAGAAATTTATGTAAATTCTATAATTAATTCTCCTCTGGATATTGACGCACAGGAAAAACTTGTCAGGCTTGCAGAGGACAATATTCAAGACGCTGCCTCAATAAAGGCTAAATATTTTTTATATGATTTAAAGCGCGAAATTCACAGGCAATATCCTTTAAACTATATTAAACAGGCTCCTTTTAACCAGCAGATTGTCAGATGGAATAAATTCCCTATAACCTATGGGTTTAAAAACAGTGCGGGTGTGCCAAGGGAGTTTGTTAACGAAATAAGCAGTGCTTTTTCTGAATGGGAACGGGAAGGCAATGTGATGTTTAGTGAAACAGAGGAAAATCCTAATATTGTCATAAACTTTGTTAAGAACAACAAAAATGAAAGTATGGAATACGGAAAAAAGTATGTTGTTGCTTATACAGAACCTAAAATTTCCGGTGATATTTTAGAAGGTATGAATATTAATTTTTATATTCAGGATCCTGAAGGCAAAAATTTTACACGAAACCAAATTTACAATACAGCATTGCATGAAATCTTTCACGCGCTCGGTTTTATGGGTCATAGCTTTGACCCTGATAATATAATGTATCTTGCAAAAGACAATAATGCTATCGCAAACGATACGCGTGAATCGCTGACAGAAGCTGATACAAGCACGCTGCAGCTTCTTTACAAAATAAAACCGGATGTGACAAATTCTTCTGTGCTCAAAAGCGAATATGTTCCATATCTTGTGCTCGGCGATGACGAAGAGCTAAATTCTTCAAAAGCAAGAGAAGCAAAAAATTATATTTACCACGCTCCGACACTTCCGAGCGGGTATATAGATCTTGCAGAAAGCCTTGTTGCAGAGAAACGTTATCCGGAAGCCATAAGAAATTTGGAAAAAGCTCTTAGTCTTGCTGATACAGACGATATGAGGTACATAATTTATTATAACCTTGCAGTTTCTTATTCTTATATAAGCCATACGGAAATGGCGGTAGATTATTTAAGTAAAGCGATGGAAATACAAGACAATGAAGAACTTCATCTATTAAAAGCGGAGATTTTGAAAAATACTGATAAAGAAACGGCCAAAAAAGAATATGCATATTTGATAAAGATTTCTCCTGATAATCTGGATTATACGACAAAGCTGGCGAATATGTATATTAAAGAATATGATTATTTGAAAGCCCGAAAGATTTTGAAAGATTTTCTGAAACGCAATCCACAGTATAAAAAAGATGCACGATTTTCTCCATACGGGATATTGCTCTTCTAGATATTTTATGATACTTTTCAGATATGAAAGTAAATCCTGTAAACCGAAATTCAATTATCACGCCTAAATCAACAGGTTATGCTGCTACGACCGCGCTTGGACTTGCAGTATGGAGCGGGGTGAGTAAAAATAAGACTTTCAGAAAGCAGCATAAACCGCTTGCTTATATAACAGCAGCATTAACGGCGATACATATTGGATTAATTGAGTATTACCATCACAAATACAAAAAAATGTAACAAATTACACTTATTCAACTGTATGATTGTTACATTTTTTTATTCTTTATTATACAATTGTTTTAGGGTTAAAAACACTAGAGGTAGAAATGTTCAACGAAATTAAAACTCACGAAATCACTGTCGATATTGTAATTCTAACAATAAAAGACGATGCACTTCAAGTTTTGCTGGTAAAACGTAACAATGAACCTTTCAAAGATAAATGGGCAATACCGGGTGGATATGTCAGAATGTCCGAGAACTTAGACGAAGCAGCAATGAGGGTTCTTAAAGAAAAAACCAATGTTGATAACATTTATCTAGAACAGCTTTATACATTTGGCGATCCTTTGAGACACCCTGTTTCAAGAGTCATAACTTGTGCTTATTTCGCGTTAATAAGGGCAGAAGATTTCAATGTCGTTACAACTGCGGAGCTTGCGTGGCATAAGGTTTCAGACTTGCCTCCTCTGGCATTTGACCACAAGGAAATTATACAGTATTCACTAAAACGTACAAGAGAACGTTTGGAAATGTGTCCGGTAGCATATCAGCTATTGAACGAAAAATTCACGCTTACTGAAATGCAGAAAGCTTATGAAATGATTATGGAAAAGAAACTTGATAAGCGGAATTTCAGAAAAAAAGTAATTACAACAGACGGATTGAGAGAGCTGAACGAGTTCTCTAAATCATCGTCCAAGCGTCCGGCAAGATTATATACGTTTGATAATATAAAATTAAATTCAAAAAGGGCGCACTTTATTAAAAAGGAGACTAAATGTTAACATTTGTTTGGACAATACAGGTTATTTCATCACTATTATTAATAGTATTGATACTAATGCATTCACCAAAAGGTGACGGAATTGCGGGGATAGGGAATGCTGCACAGATGTTTACATCGCAAAAGAGTGCAGAAAAAGGGTTGAATAAATTAACCGGAATTGTAGCCGGAATATTTGTTCTTTGTGTATTTCTTTTAGGATTTGGCATTATTAAGTAAATGGATGAAATTTTCGCCAGAAATGTTTTATATTGGGGCGAGGATGCTCAAAATAAAATAGCTTCTTCACATATTGCAGTGTTCGGGCTCGGCGGAGTCGGCGGGTTTTGTGCAGAAGCTATTGCAAGAAGCGGGGTTGGAGAACTTACACTGGTTGATTTTGATAAGGTGTCTAAATCTAATATTAACCGCCAGATTGTTGCTCTTAATTCTAGTGTAGGAATGTTTAAAACTGAACTTTTTGAAAAAAGGCTTAAGGATATAAATCCTGACATAAAACTTCATTTGATAAATGATTTTTATCAGGAAAGTTTTGATTTTAGCGGGATTAACTATGTTGCTGACGCGATTGATACAATGCGTTCAAAGGTTAACCTTCTTGTGAAATGTCTGGAAAATAATGTAAGAGTGATATCTTCTATGGGGGCCGGAAACAGAATCAATCCTGAAAAACTCTACATATCCGATATTTCTGAAATTCACGATAAGAAAGCTCCTTTTGTATCTAATATTATTTATCAGTTAAAGAAAAAGGGGATAACATCCGGTATAACTGTTGTAACAAGTGACGAAAAACCATTTGTTCAGGAAAAGATTTCTGAAATAGAAAATATTAGAACTCAGAGCGGCGAGGTGGTACAATTTAATAAGATAATTCCTTCGTCTACGCCTTTTGTTGCGTCTTGTGCAGGAATTTTTATGGCCTCAAAGATTATTAATGATTTAATCGGGAGATAGAAAAATGTATACAATAAAAGAAGTAGCTGATAAAATGGAGATTTCAGAACATACGCTTAGATTTTGGGCAAAAAGCGGATTTTTCCCTTTCATAAAACGAAACGAGAATAATATAAGGCTTTTTTCTGAGGATGATTTGAACTGGGTTAAAATAGTCAAGTGCCTTCGTTCGATAGGTACAGAAACAAAGCTTGTAAAAAGATATATTGATTTATGTATAATCGGGGATTCTACAATTCCCGAGCGCTATGAAATTATAAAAACAACAAAAGAAAAGGCTTTGCAGCAGATGGAAGAACTGAAAGTCCAGCTTGATTTACTCAATTATAAAGAAGCTCATTATAAAAATTTGATTAAAAATAATCTGGGTGACAGCTGGAATCCTATGAACATGACAAAGTCGGATGAAGTTGCTGTTTAGTTAAAAATCGTGTAATCATATGATTGACATGCTATGCGTAAGATTTTACCATATTTCTATATAACTTGTGGGAATTGGAGAGTTGCATGAATATAAAACTTACGCGTAAACAGTTAGCTGTAATAATTTTGCTTATTATAATTGTTCCGATTATTTATAATAAAACGTCTGGGTTGATTATTGGTATGCTTCAAAAACAGGCAATGAGAATGCCTAAAGAGGTTGTTGTTGACAACCCTCATATGGAGCAGGTTAATGTGTCAGCAGAGTCAACAGGAAGAGTTGAGGCTCAATATTCAATTGATGTAATAGCACGAGTTTCAGGTTTTTTGTTGAAAAAGTATTTTAAAGAAGGTGATTTTGTTAAAAAAGGTCAGCTTCTTTTTCAAATTGACCCTAGAGAGTATCAACTTTCTGTGAATAATTCCAGAGCTGCTGTTAATCAGTATCAGGCACTTTATACTAATGCACAGCAGGAATGGCACAGGGCAAATGCTCTTGTGAAAGAAGATTTGATTAGCCGTTCTGACGTAGATTCAAGTTTAGCTGCAAGAAATCAAAACAAAGCTCTTTTGGATTCTGCTAATCAGCAGCTTGAACTTGCGAAAGTTAATCTAAGCTATACATCTATTCGTTCTCCAATTGACGGAAGAATAGGTAAAGTAAATATTACAGAGGGTAACTATGTAACTGCAACCTCAGGTTCGCTCGTAAATGTTGCAAGTGTTTCTCCGGTTTATGTTTCTTTCAGTCTTAAGGGGGATGATTTTGTAAAACTTCTTAAAGCAAGTGATGAATTTAAAGATGTGGAGGTTAAAGTCCAGTTTGGAGATGGAAGCTGGTATGACAAAGTTGGAACTGTAAATTTTGTAGACAATAAGATTGATAAAGATTCAGGTTCTGTACAGATGAGAGCTACTTTTGATAATGAAAAAGGGTGGCTTGTTCCCGGTGCTTATATGAAAGTTAAGTTAACAGCGCCTAAGACTGTTGAATTTATGACAGTTCCTCAAGCTTGTGCAAAAGGTGATGCAATGAGCGGATACTATGTTTGGGCTGTTCAGGATAATAAAGCAGTCCGGAAAGACATAAAAGTTTCTGATGATATTAATAACAACTGGATAGTCGAGGATGGTTTGAATAAATCTGATGTGATAGTCGTTTCAGGTATCCAGAATGTTGCCGCAGAAGGTCAAAAATTAAAGATTATAACAAATCAGAGTGAAAAATAATGAAAAAAATATTTGATAAAGAAAAACTGTTCTTTTTTATAAGAAAACCAAGGTTTGCACTTGTAATTTCGGTATGTATTGTAATTCTCGGTATAATTTCTATATTGAGTTTGAAACAGGAGAGCTATCCGGATGTAACTCCTCCGCAGGTAAGCGTATCCGCTTCATATCAGGGCGCAAGCGCAGAGGTAATTGAATCGTCTGTGGCTACCGTTCTGGAAAATAAGCTTAACGGGGTTGAAAATCTTTCTTATATGACATCAACATCATATGATGGAAGCTACTCTCTAACTTTGTACTTTAAAGTAGGCTCAGATAAAAATATTAACCTGATGAACGTTCAGAACCGTATACAGCAGGTTCAATCCCAGCTTCCGGAAGATGTTCAGAGAACCGGTGTTACTGCTGTAAGCAAAACTGCCGGTGCAGGTGCAGTAATTCTTACGCTTTATCCGGAGTCAGGAAATTGGAGTCAGCTTGATTTAACAAATTACGGTTCAATCTATATTAAAGATGAACTGAAACGTGTAGACGGAGTTGCTGACGTAAATGTATTCGGTGCGGGAAATTATTCTATGAGAATATGGCTTGACCCTCAGAAAATGGCCGGCCTTAATGTATCTGTAAGTGAAGTGAAAACGGCAATTGCTAACCAGAACACTCAAGTTACAGCAGGTGCACTGGGCCAGCTTCCGACTGAAGAGAAAAATGCTTTACAAATTACACTTAAAACAAAAGGCCGTCTGGACGATGTAAAAGAATTTGAAAATATTATTATACGCTCAAATACTGACGGCTCCAATGTAAGAATTAAAGATATAGCAAGGGTTGAATTAGGGGCTGAATCTTATTCTAACCTCGGGCTTGTTAACGGAAAGCCTTCTGCTGTTGTAGTTATTTCACAGCTTCCTGACGCTAATATTATAAACCTTTCTAAGGCAGTTAAAGCTAAGGTTGAAGAATTAAATGCAAAAATGACTAACGGCATTAAGATTATGTATGTTAAAGATGATGCCGAATATATTCAAGAATCAATGAAGGAAGTAGAGTTCACAATTCTGCTTACAGGTTTAATCGTAGTTATTATTATTTATCTGTTCTTAGGCGATGCAATGGCAACGCTTGTACCTTGTGTAACCATTCCTGTATCGTTGATTGGCACCTTCTTTGTACTGAAAGCGATGGGAATGTCGATTAACCTGCTGACATTATTTGCAATGGTACTGGCTGTCGGTGTTGTAGTAGATGATGCTATTGTTGTTATTGAAAACGTAAAACGCCATATTGAGGAAGGCAAATCTGCTGTAATTGCGACTCAGCTTACGATGGAGGAAGTAGGTTCTTCTCTTGTTGCAATGGCAATGGTTTTGATGGCAGTATTTGTGCCGATTATATTTATGGGCGGTATGACAGGAGTTATGTATAAACAGTTCGCTGTTTGTATTGCCGTGTCTATTGCTTTCTCCGCAATCTGCGCGCTTTCTCTTTCTCCTGCGATGTGCTCCCACTTCTTAGGTCATCATAAGGAAACTGAAAAAGAAAACAAACATCCTTATATTAAGAAAATAATGGATGAAGCAGCTTTAATTGTGGATAAATTTAATGAAATGTTTGCTAAGCTGGAAGATTTCTACATGGAATATGTAACAAAATTTGTTTACAACAAAAAACTTACAGCAATTTTCTATGCAGTAATTGTTATATTAACCCTTTTCTCTTTCAAAATTATTTCAACAGGTTTTATTCCGGATGAAGATCAGGGGATATTACTTGCGCAGATTACACTTCCTGACGGTGCATCTTTATCAAGAACAGAAGAAGTGTCAAGAAAGTTTGTTGACCAGATTAAAGATATTGACGGAATTAATAAAGAAAAGCTTACGGTATTTGGCGGTAACGGATCTGTTAATCAGTCTACTGTAATTATACAGCTTGATGAGTATGCAGAAAGAAAAGTCAGCCCTGTTAGCTGGGTAATAAGAAAAATAAAAGGTCAGGCTACAGACTTATCTCATACTGCTATTTTGAATAAAATAAGGGCGGTAGCAGCAAATACTAAAGAAGCATCAATTGTTTCTTTTTCACCGCCTGCAATCAGCGGTATGAGTATGATGGGCGGTTTTGAATTCCAGATGCTTTCAAAGGGTGAATATACTCCTCAGGAGCTGGAAGTATGGGCAAACAAACTTATTGCCGCTGCAAACCAGAACTCTTCTTTATCCAGTGTTTATACTTCTTTTCAGGCAAATGTTCCGCAGTATATAGTAGAAATCGACTATGAAAAAGCTATGGCCCAGAGTGTTGATTTGCAGGAACTCTATTCAACTTTAGCTTCAATGCTCGGTACATACTATGTTAACGACTTTAATAAGTACGATAGAGTATTCAAAGTACAATTGCAGGCAGACAGCCGTTTTAGAGATAAAGCATCTGATTTGTCAGGAATTTATGTAAAAAATAAAAACGGGGTAATGGTTCCTGTTCTCTCAATAATTAAATTGAAGCAGGCAATCGGTACTGCGTCTATCACCCGTTTTAACCAGTACAAGTCAATTCAAATTCAAGGTCAGCAGGCTGCAGGAAAGAGTTCCGGAGATGCAATGAATGCAATGGAAGATACTGCCTCAAGTATTCTTCCGGCAGACATCAGCTATGACTGGTCAGGTACATCAGCACAGGAACGTGAAGCTTCCGGTCAGACTGCTATGATAGTTGGTATGGCGCTTGTATTCGTATACTTATTCCTCGTAGCTCTTTATGAAAGCTATACAATTCCGATTGCAGTACTTTTGATTTCTCCTATTGCAGCTCTTGGAGCCTTGATATTTCAACTTATGATAAATCAGGCGTTTGATATTTATTCTCAAGTTGGTATGATAACGTTGGTTGGTCTTGCTGCAAAACAATCAATTTTGATTGTTGAATTTGCAAAAGAAGAACACGAAAGACACGGACTCGCTGTTAAAGATGCTGCAATAAAGGCTGCAAAACTAAGATTCAGGGCAATTATGATGACGGAACTTGCATTTATTATAGGTGTAATGCCGATGATTTTTGCAAGCGGTGCCGGTGCGAATTCAAGAATTTCTGTAGGTTCTACAGTTCTTGGCGGTATGATGGCAGCTGCAACTCTGGGGGCTGTTTTAACTCCGGCGTTCTATGTAATTGTTCAGGAATTTGTAGATTTGTTCCCTAAGAAAGAAATTACCGAAAAGGATTTGGAGATTTAAGATGAAAAAGATTTTAAATATACTGCTGATATGTTCACTTCTCGGAGTTTCACAGACTTCTGTTATTGCAAAAAATAAGAAGGAAAAAGTTAAAAATTCCGATAAGATAGAAATTGTAAAACCGGAAAAGCAAAAAGTAAATAGACGTCAGGAGCGCAAGAAAAATGCAAGTGTTCAACGAGCTCAGAAAAGTACTTCCAAAGAAGCTAAAGGAATGTATGAAACCAAGTTTCCTGCGATTACAAGCCAGATAGAATATGCAGATATGAACGGCGAGGTAACTTTAAGCGACTGTATAAAACTTGCTATAACACATCACCCGACAATAATGTCTGCTATCAGTAATTCCGAAATCTACAAAACAAAAATCGGTCAGGCCTGGTCTAATTACTTTCCAACAGTTGGTGCAGGCGTAAGTTATTCCAGAAATGATATGCTTATGTCAACAATGCCCGCAAACATGTCAAGAATGATGCAGCAGAAGTATAATATGTTCTATGCTCCGACACTTTCTGCTAATATGCTTTTATTTGATTTTGGTAAAACAAAAGCAAATGCTGATATGGCAAAAAGAAATTATGAAGCTTCAAGATATGATGCAGAATCAAGTATTGAAACAGTTATTTATAATGTAAAGGTTGCATATTACAATATGGTTTTTGCAGAAATTCAAAAATCTGTATATGAAGAAACCGTAAAAGATTTCGAACTCCAGTTAAAACAGGCAAAAGCTTATTACCAGATTGGTAAAAAGGCAAAGATTGATGTTACAACAGCCGAATATAACCTCGGGAATGCAAAAGTAAATCTTATTAAAGCAAAGAATACTCTTGAACTTGCAGCAGTAGAGCTTGCTAACGCAGTTGGTATTCCGGAGCTTGAGGGTGTAATTTTAAAAGACAAACTCAACAATAAAAAATATGAGGTGAATTTCCCAGAACTGCTCAAAACGGCAAATGAGTCACGTCCGGCCCTTCTTGCGGCTAAAAAATCAATGGATGCAGCAGAGTTGAACGTAAGGAGTGCAAAACGTGCGTTTACTCCTGATGTAAGCGGTTTTGCAGGATATGACCATGGCGGGCGCCAGATTAACAGCGATTACGGTTATCAGGTCGGTGTTCAGTTAAATTATTCAAATCTTAACCTTATGCTTCTAAAAAAACAGGTGGATGAGGCAAAGGCTACTTATAATAAGTATGTTGCAGATTATGAACAGCAGAAACAAAATGTTTATCTGGAAGTCAAGAGCGCATATATAAGCCTTCTAAATTCTCATGACAGTCTGGATGTTTCTAAGCTTGCACTGCAGCAGGCTCAAGAAAGACAATATCTTGCTTTCAGAAGATATCAGGTCGGCTTGGGCGATGCCATAGAGTTTAAGGATTCTGAAAATACATATTTAAATGCACAATTGGATTATTACAACAATCTGCTTAATTATAATATCAATGCTGCAGAACTTGAGCGTGTAATCGGTGCACCAATTAAAGAATCAGATATTGATTTGTAAGGCGGGCTTTATGACGGAAGAAATTATTGCTCTTAGAAATTATGCACATCTTGGTGATGCTGTGTGGGAAATTTTTGTAAGAGAATACGTTATTTTTAAGACATCTAATTCAAAAATTCTTCATAAAATGACAACAGACAGGGTAAATGCCTCCTTTCAAGCAGAAATGCTGCATTTTATTTCAGAAGATTTGACAGAAGAAGAACATGAATTAGCAAGACGCGGAAGAAATCTTCCTATACCAGTTGCAAGACGCGCTATTCAGAATGTTTACAGGCCGTCAACAGCTTTTGAAGTTCTTATCGGATACTGGTATCTGCATGATAAAGAACGCTTAAACTTCTTCTATAACAAAATAAAAAACGAAACAGAATATTTTACTTAAGCCCCAGCTCACTGTCTATTCGTTCGGAATATTCTTGTAATATTGTGTTATCCGGACACTCGGCAAACAAATGTTTTAATTCCTGTTTTGCAAGTGCAAGGTAGCCTGTATCGTACAAAATTATTACTTTAAGCAGGTTTGCCTCAAATAAATTATCCGGAAGTTCCTCCAGCGCCCTTTTGTAATGTTTTTCTGAATAGTACAAATTCGCAAGAGCAAAATGGTAATTAGGATTTTGCGGATTTAAAGAAATCGCAAGATTATAATACCGCTTTGCATAAATTGTGTCGCCCTGCTTAAAATACATATTGGCAAGATTATAAAAATATTTATCATTATCAGCATTAAGCTTAATAGCTTTTTGGATATACCGGCATGCTTCTTTGTAATTTCCTTTGTAATCTTCCAGAAGCCCGAGAAAGTTTAACAATTCTGCATTTTCATCGTTTTCAGAAATCTTTGCGGCAAGTTCAAGACACAAGTCTTTTTTTCCCTGAGCATAATAGACTTGTCCGAGCAATAGCAGTATATCTTGATTTCCCAGTTCCTCTGCAATGGCCTTTTCCAGTAGTTCCTGTGCTTTAGCAAACTCCTTCTTGTAAAATAAAGCCTTTGCCTGTTCAAAGTATATGGAAGAGTTTGGGTTTTCTACGTTATATTCAAAAATTTCGTCAAACCTGCCTTGCATGTTTAAAAGTCTGAATATTTGGGCTAAATCATTGCTATTATGTGAAACACAATAGATATTTTTTGCAGTTTGTTCTGCTTCTGCTAGCGCGTTTCTATCAATAAATATTTTTTCCAGAAGTTTAAGAGCGGTGATATGTTCCGGAACTCTGTCCAGAATTTGTTCAATATAGTTGAGAGCTCTTTCTTCATTCTGCATTCTGTAATATAAATCTGCAATTTCAAACAGTAATTCCGTGCTTGTATTATCCTCTTCAAGCGCTTTATAGAAAACTTCAATTGCGTGTTTATAATGTCCTCTGTCTTTTAAGGCAAAGCCTTCTTGTAATAAATTTTTAATCATGTTTTTTCAGCTTCATAAATCGTGTAACGATTTCTTTCTCTTCTTTTGTTTCATCAGGTTTTGTATTAATAATAACCAGAACTTCATCTTCTCCGGACATCTTGAGATTATTTCTAGCGATTGCTTCCAGCCCGGTAACATTAGAAAAATTCTTAATATTATCCTGAAGCTGTTCATTCAAAGCTTTTGCAGCGTTTCTTGTCTTTGTAATCTGAACAATTTTAGCTTTGTAAGATACAATTTTTGATATGTTCAACACTGCACTGATGGTTATTTGTACCAGGCATAACAAAAGCACCACCGTCAAAAAAGAGTAATAAAAACCGTTAGAAGAAGATGAAGCCTTGACCGGCTTTCTCTCATCGGCTCTTTTATTATTCCTGTTGATAACTCTTTTAGGCCGTCTTTGCTCTTGTTTGTATCTCATCATAAATCAATTATATAAAATTTTCGGGTTAATTACAACTTAAATCCGGTACTAAAACTAACAGCTGAACTTCTGCTTCCATTAGAATAATATGATTCTGCGACCCCGAGTTCAAATTTTAAAGATTCAGCATATTTTTTTAATGCAGGACTGTAAACCAGTGTTATTTCATTTTTGTTTTTAGGTGCGTTTACATAATTTGTAAACGCATTTTTCAAAGTAAGCTTATCGGTGATATGCCATTCTGGTGTAACTCTTACTGTACCGTACTGAGTGCCGATATCTTGAGATGCACTTTGTTTGAAGGTTGTATCAAGAGAAAAATATTTAGGAGCATCATATCTCAAAAAAATTCCTGTTGTAGATTCCATTTGAGAAAATGATAATTCTTCACCCCACAGAGTTCCGTATGTTATGCCGTGTGCGGTTTCAGACAGAGAACCGCTTAGAGGAAGTATATCCTTCAAATTATTTCTTGTTACTGACGCCCTTGCAAGGGCGCTCCTGGGCGTGTTTGTATTTGATGTAATATTGAGAATTTTTATCGGAATAGTGACCGAACGCTGTGGTATATTAACCTTAGGTTTTTCAATAGTTTCATCAAGATAAATTGTTTCTACCGGATTGTCATCATACTCAACCTGCCCTTGAAGCTTGTATGTTTCTTTCACCTGTTCTTCTGCGAGTACAGGTGTTAGACCAACAAATATTAAGGCTATGATGAAAAATAATCTGGACATACTTATATTCTAGATTAAATAAATATTCTTTTCAATTAATTTTTTAGCCGGCTGGAGAATGTTTTTTTTTGTTTATCTAAGAGATAAATAATTTATTATGTTAGAGAGAGGTTAATTATGAAAAAAAGTTGTTTTATTCTTATTTTAGGTCTGTTTTTATCAATAAATTATGCTCAAGCAGAAGGCGGTACAATTGCAGTAGTTGATTTGCAGAAGATTGTTAGCAATTCAGCACAGGTTAAACAATTAAAACAGGAACATGCTAAGAAAATGGATGAGTTAAACAAGATTATTGTTAATGCAAGAGGAGAAATTTCTAACGAAACTGACAGCGCAAAGATTTTACAATTAGAAGAAAAATATACAAAAGAATTTAATACAAAAAAATCTGCTCTTGAAAAAGATTATAATGCAAGACTTAATGCAATTGAAAAAAGTATAAAGGATGAAATTGCCAAAAAGGCTCAAGCAGATAAATACGATTATGTATTTGCAAAAAGTGTTCTTTTATACGGCGGAAAAGACATAACCAATGAAATAAAAATAAAGTAATTTTAATTCAAGCTCAAATTCATTCCCCCCCCCTTGTACTTTTAAATAGTTTTGTATTATAATGTTGGTATCAAAGCTTATGGAGTACAATGTTATGCAAAAGAAAATTTTGATTTCATTAGGTTTAATTGCAATGATAGGCTTAACTACTGTGCAGGCAATGGCTAATTCGACTATTTATACAGACGAATTGGGCAGAATGCATTTCTTAGGTAAAGATCCTGAAGCAAAAACTCTTCAAAAAGTTGAAGACTACTCTAATCCTGAAGAAAAGGATGTTACAAATGCTTCTTACGGACTTAGAAATATCGATAGATATGATGCTGAAAGATATTACAATGTAAATGAAACCAAAGTTAAATCTTCAACTCCGGACGCTGAGGGTAAGTCTAACAAGTCAAAAGCTACATATACCTCAACAAAAGGGGCTATGGATGCTTCTAACCCTTATGAATATGGCGGAACAAACGTTAAACCGAAAGACCCGTTGGATTTAAATGACGGAAATACCGGCAAACGTTTCTGGCAAATTTGGTAATAAATATTCCCGGATCGTCTAGCGGCAGGACTGAAGATTCTGGCTCTTCCAACAGTGGTTCGAATCCATTTCCGGGAGTTTTTTATTGTAAAAACAAGAGCAGGAATAAATCCTGCTCTTGTTTTGAGTAAAAGTTTTGAGAGTAAGGATGAGAACCACCACAAGGCGTGAGCCTTGTTTTATGGCTCGAGCGCGAACGAGCGGAGGCTGGAGTGTTTTGTTGAGTGATGAAATCACGATATCGAAACACGGAATTGCCGTTCAACGCGAGTGAGCAAGACAATCCATTTCCGGGAGTTTTTTACAAAGTTTAAAAAAGACCTCAACGGAGGTCTTTTTTATTGCTTCGAATATTTATAAGCTTTTGTTTCAGTGCAGAATTAATAACTTCCAGCTTTTTATTAAATGCAAGAAATTTTTCAACCTTATATGCCCTGTCATTAATATCATCAATTGTAGTGCTTTTGCCGTGTGTAGATATGTTGTATGCAAGTTTTTCTTCTTCAATGAGCCGCTTTAAAGTCGACAGGATATGGATTTGTTTATATTCATTTACTTTGTAATTTTTAAATAATTCTAATAATTTGTTTTTATATTTGTTTTGAAAGTAAAATGCAGGAAATATACTAAGATTTGTGCGCTCTTCTAACAAAAACCTCATATCTTCAAGAAATTCTCCGTTTCGAGCCATAAAATCTCTTATATCATTATTTTTAAAAGCATTACCTCTAACACTTTGTGAAATTATATGACAGGTTTCATGTTTTATTGATTCAATATTATCAGGATTTTTCTCTATCTTTAGCGGTCTAAAATAATCAAGAATATTTACGAGCATATTTTTGCTTTTCAATGGTTTCAGACGCATAATATAACAATCTTCTTCGCGTCTTGTTGCTGCATCAGTGCCGGCTTCTTTTGAACTAACTCTGCCAATATTAATTTTCAGCCCCGGAAATAGCTCAGAAAAAAGAGCTATAAGCTCCTTTTTCTTAATAAAATTTTTTTGATTATTTATCTGCAGGTAAGTATCAAAATTTTCGCAAAAAGTTCTGGCAGTTCTATCAATAAATTCTAGTTTTTCTTTTTTTGTTCCAGAATAAGGTATAGTGATATTGGTTTTAGCTTTGCAAACTATAGGTTTGAACATTTTTAAAACCTATTAAATATGTTGTTAAAACGTTTCTTTGCATCAGAACCGAGCTCAATACCTTCTTCTTTTTTCGACTTCATAATTTCGTGAAGCCATTCTCTATAAGGTTTAGAACCGCTAAATGCTTCTGCAACATTACGAAAATGCTTGTCTTCTGCGGATATAATATCTTTTTGTGTTAGTAAGTCTAGCTTCGGCAGTAAATCTTTAGCAAAGAATGATGTTTCTTTTTCCATAACAGGAGCGTTGTCACTGGTTCCGAATACTTTGTTAAATAATCTGAGTGAAAACTTTTTAACGTTTCTGTTATCCTGAGTTCGTACAGAGGTGTAAAAAATATCAACAACACTATTCTTATCTCCCATTGGAGCTAATTTTTGTGTAATTTCATTAAGCTTTTCTGGATTTTTAGCGAGTAATGACTTAATTTGTCCGCCGGGTACAGCTTTAAAAGAAACATTATTATTTAACTGCATTTAAATTCTCCTTACCTTGATATATAAGTATGTGAAAAAATTTTTTGCTAGTTTTGTTACAAAAGTTAACCCTTACTGCTTGTTATATCCGATAGGTTTTCTCGTATTACTTTTCCTGTCTTTCATAAAGTCATCAATGGCTTTGTCAAAATCTTCCTTTTCGATTTTAAAATCTTTTAAATCATTAGAATTAAAAGTTTTGTTTTCCATTTTTGTGAAAATTCCTGCACGAACATATCCATTGTTGTGCGCATCATTGACAATATGCTTAATATCTGCACCTGTTGCTTTCAGAGAGTGAAGCTTACTCAATAATTCTTCTGTATTAATATTTTCATCAAGCGTTTTTTTCTTAGTATGAACTTTGAAAATCTCTCTTAGGGCATCCATATCGGGCTCTTTAACTTCGTAATGTTTCCCAAAACGGCCGGAACGAATTATTGCTTTATCAAGGGCTGCGTAATTATTTGTAGCACCAATTACAAAAACGCTGTCGCCTTCATTATCAATATCAGTCATAAGTGTTAAAATTTGATTTACAACTTTATTCCCGTATTCATCTTTACTATCTCTGCTTCTTGCAACAGCATCAAATTCATCAAGGAAAATAATAGTAGGCTGATTTTCTTTTGCTTCTGTAAAAAGGCTTCTCCAGTTAGCTTCTGATTCGCCAACCCATTTTGACTCTAGGTCAAGACCGTTGAGGCTTATAAAATTTGCACCGGCTTCATTTGCAAGTGCTCTTGCAATATGTGTTTTACCGGTTCCCGGAGGTCCGTATAAGATAAAACCGCGGTTAAGCTCCATGTTCTCATAAGCATCCGGATAATGAAGCGGATAAATGATATCTTTTTTTAGAGTATCTTTAAGTTCCTGATATCCTCCAACTTCGGCAAACGTTACAGCAGATGTTCCTTTGTGGTCGGTTTTCATCAACTTTGATAATGTTTTTTTGTTGAGTGTTTCAAGGTTTTGTTTAACCTCTTTCTCATAGTCAAATGCACGTGCGAAATTTTTTCTATACATGCTTAAATTTGTTTTTGGCTCATCTTTAATTTTTAGCAAATTCCCATCAACAGAAAGTACATCTTCAGGAATAACATAAAAACTTTCCTGAGGTTTTAGCGGATAAGTTTTATTACCGCTTATCAGAGGAATTTCAAAATCATTAAGGTTAATAACTTCAGTATCTCCACTGCTGTTTTTTATAAAACCGAGAGAACCGCCGATTTTGTCATCAGCAATATAGAAGCTTCGTTTAATTGCATTTTGGACAAGGTTGGCATTTTTGTACATTTTTTTAGCGCAATCCTGTAAATTCTTGCCGACAAGGATTAAATCTCCAAGCCTGAAGTTTTGAAAGAGCGAGGCAAGCCTGTCTTCAAGAGGAATTTGTTTGATGAGTTCCAGAGAGGTATTTGGCACACCTCTGAAATTTATTCTAACCTGATTGTAATTTTGGTTCAGAATGCTTAAGTCTGTAATGCGGGCGCTGTTGGCAGACTTATGTGTTAGTTTCTTTGTCTGGAAACTGTTGTAGTTCGGATAATTTGTTTCTCTGATCGGGTTAATTCTCATCTAATCCTCCTTTAAATAACAAAAAGAGCTTGTAAATTTCTTCAGAATTTACAAGCTCTTAAACTATATATAGATTTTTTAACTAACCTGTAAATTCACATTTTTGCAGCATAGCATGACCACCGAATTATTAATTCGGATGTTCTTGATACACATATGTAGTGAATTCAGTACAGGCATTTTTTCTCCAATGAATAATTGTAACTTATACACTATATAGTATGTTTTAAAATCTGTCAATAGCCGTACTTAATATTATTTAAAATAAGCCTAGAAAATAATGCATAATATAGTTACAACAGCTGACAATAAAATAAGCCCGTAGCCAATACACTGGTTGTATTCCATCAGTTCCTGACCGTTGGCATCTTTATATTTGTCTAAACTAATCATAACAAAATCAATAAGACTCCATATTCCGCATCCGCCAAGAGTAAGCAGTTGCAAAATACCTAAGCCTATATACCCCGTATAAAATCTATGAGCACCCAATAACCCCAAAAATAAGCATAATAGTTCAGTTACTAAAAAAGATTTTCTTTCCATAATTTCCTCTCTTTCATACAAAAAAAATATTTTTTTAACACTATAGAATTAAATCATATTTAATATGTATTTATAACCCCCATTTAATGTATATTTATATAGATGTATTTGTATATATAAATACATTAAAATTTTTATATGCGCTATGAAGAATTATGTTTAAATATTGGTTTGAAAATTAAATTTTTCCGGCAGCAGCGTCACATGACGCAGGCCATTTTCGCAGAGAAATTAAATATGGATGTGCGTTATTTAAGCGATATAGAGAGGGGCAAAAAAAATATGACTCTGAAAACTATATATAAGATTTCCTCTATTTTAAACATAAATCCAATAGAGTTATTCGTTTATACAAGAGCAAATCAAGAGATTAATGATTAATTAACTCTTATCTTTTAAGTATTTTTCAAAACTCTTATCTTCAACTTTGTATCCGCAGCCTTCATGAAGTTTTCCCGGATAAGAAATTTTTTTTGCGGGATAATTGCGGCACATACGCAGACGTTTATCATAAACAGAGCAAAGACCTTCTTCTGTGACATATTTACAGGCAAAAATTAGATTTCCTGCCTCATCCTTTCCCCTGATATAAAATCTTTTATATGCAGGAAATAAAAACTGCATTATCTTAAAATCTGTTGTAGTGTAAGTGTCAAAACTATACATATATCTGCAGCATTTGCCGCATTTAAGGCATTTACCGGTGATTTTATATTCCATTTTTTCTGGTACAAAATATGATAATAATTCATTCTTTAAAATTGTCAAAAAACTTAACATTATATTGAAAAACACTCCGCCCTGTTATTTCTTTGTTAGAATAATATCATGGTACTAAGATTGAGAGATAAAATCAATAAAGGATAATTTTATGGGAAATTACAATATTCCAAAAAATAGAAAAAAGAAATATTCTTCTAAACGCGTAACAGTTGATAATCCATTTTTAAAACTAATCGCAGGACTCATTGTTTTTGGCCTTGGGGTCATGCTTGCAGGCTTGATAGCTTTGAAGCTCTATTTGACATCACTGCCTCCAATAAAAAATTTGAATACGCTTAAACCAAATATTGTTACAACCTTCTGTGCAGGTGATGGCGAAGTTATTAAGACTTTCGCAGCGTATACATATTCAAATGTTGAGTTGAAAGAAGTCCCTGAAACACTTGTAAAAGCGCTTATTGCTACGGAAGATAAAAATTTCTATAAACATCCTGGATATGATATGGTAGGTCTTGCCCGCTCAATGGTTGCGAACGTACTTGCTGGTCATGTTGTACAGGGTGCAAGTACTATTACACAGCAATTATCTCGAATATTATTCCTTTCTAATGAAAAAACTTTTACCAGAAAAATCAAAGAATTACAGGTTGCTGCACAGATAGAAAAGACAATTTCAAAAGATAAGATTTTGGAAATGTATCTTAATAATGTTTATCTTGGCTCCGGTGCATATGGTGTAAAGGGAGCCGCAAGAATTTACTTTAATAAAAATCTTAACCAGCTTACATTGCCGGAAATGGCTTTAATTGCCGGACTTCCGCAGGCGCCGTCTGTTTATTCGCCGTATAACAACAAAAAACTCGCAGAAAAACGCAGAAATCAGGTTCTTTTAAGAATGTATAAAATGAAATACATTGATAAAGAAACTTATGAAAAAGCTAAAAAAGCTCCGATAATTTTGTCGTCAATGCCGACTATGTATGCAACAAATAAGGCGCCATACTTCTGTGATTATGTAATGAAAGAAATGTATAAACTCGGGTTTACAGAAGATGAAATTGTGAATGGCGGTTATAAGGTTATAACAACACTTGATTACAAAGCCCAGGTAAAAGCAAATGAGGCTATCTTAAAGAATCTTAAAGCGTGGGGCTTAACAAGAGATAAAAATCAGGCAGCAGTATTTTCATTCAGCCCTATTGACGGGAGAATACTGGTTTATGCCGGAGGTAAAGATTATACAAAGAGCCAGTATGACAGGGTAACGCAATCTGCAAGACCTTCCGGTTCTGCATTCAAACCGTTTATTTACACAGCTGCAATTGAAAAGGGATATTCTCCTAATGATATGATAGATGATTTACCATTCAAAGCCGGCGACTGGACGCCTAGAAACTACGGTAATAAATACAGAGGCCCTATTCCTTTGTATACAGCACTGATGGTTTCTTCTAATGTATGTACAGCAAGACTCATGGATGCAATAGGTGTAAGACCTGTTATACAGCTTGCAAGAGTAATGGGAATTACAACACCAATTCCTTATGATTATACAATTTCTCTCGGTTCAAACAGTGTAAAATTATTTGAAATGACAAGAGCTTATGGTGTTTTTGCAAATGGCGGATTTAAGGTAGAACCTTTTGCTATAGAAAGAATTGAATCATCAAGAGGAACAATTCTCTATGAAGCTAAAAAAGCCCGTTCAAGTAAGGTGCTTAATCTTAATACTGCTGCAACAATGACTGCAATTATGAAAACAGTTATTACAAACGGCACAGGCCGTGCTGCTAATATCGGAAAACCTGCTGCAGGAAAAACCGGTACAACAGATGATAGTAAAGATGCGTATTTTATCGGCTTTACTCCTGATGTTGTTACAGGCGTATGGGTCGGTAATGATGATAACTCTCAGATGGGCGGGATTACAGGCGGAACAGTACCTGCTCTTATCTGGAAAGATGTTATGACAGTTGCAACTGCACCTTATGGAAATGCTGATTTTGAGTATCCGGAAGTAATCTTAAATCCTTTCAGAGCTCCGGGGGTATCAATCATTCCTCAGAGTGAAGCGAAAAAGAAATTAGAAAACAAAGAAAAAGAACAGCAAGAGGCAGAGAAAGAAAAAGCTGAAGAGCAAAAAACTCCTGCACCGGTGGTAAAACCGGCTGAAATTCTGCAACAGACTTTAACACCGATAAAGAAAAAGGAAACTCCTATGGTCGAAGTTAAATCTGAAAGAACAGAAGCACCGCAGCCGCAGTTTGCACCGATACCTGTAACTTCAGCTCCGATAGGACAGCAGCAATAATACTATGTATTAGTTAGTGAGGCGTAAAATGAATTTAGAAGACTTTAAAATAACAAGCGGAATAAACAGTCACCAGAATGCCAGCATTGAAAGAAACGAAAAAACAATAGATTATTCATCAAGCAAACCTCTTTCATATGCAGACATTTTGAGTATAACAAAAGGGTTGAACGTAATAAGTGAAATTTTTGATGTTAATGCTGTTGTTACGGTATCTGGCACGAATATAAGTGCAGTAGCACTTGGAAAATCCCTGGAGGAAGCTATTGTGCAAGCAATGGACTCAAATCCTCTTGATTTTGTTAATGCAAATGTGGTAGTTTCGGCTGAAATTGACAGCGATGCAGCAAAGATGCTTAAGGGAGTAAATATAATTATTGCTCCAAAGTTTACAAAAAATGCCGTAGAATATCTGGACTCACATGACATATGTTATGTAAGTATAGAAACTCCTTTAAAAGATTATAAAAAGTATCTTTCAAATGAAACTATAGTAACTCCGCTGGGAACGCTTGTGCAAACCCCGAATTTAAGCGAACTGGATAAAGAAACGTTTAAAGTAGTATCTAAAAATAAACCGACAGTAGAGCAGATAGAAGATGCTGTTTTTGCATGGAAGGTGGCAAAGCATGCAAAATCTCAGGCAGTTGTAATCGCAAAAGATTTAAAAACATCAGCTGTAGCTCAAGGTTTGAGAAGTGATGCATCTGAATATGCTTTGAATGCAGCGTGTGAAAGGGCTAAAGATGCTGTATTAGCTTCTGATATTCCACTTGATGTTCATGATATAAATGCAGCAATTCAATGCAGAATAGCTCTTGTAATAGTGCCTTCAGCTTCATCAAAAGTCGTTGAAACCGTTGATAAATATGGCTTGGCACTAATTACTACCGGAATAACAAATAAATTATTTTAATACATTTTTTAATATATTTTCAAATATTCTCTTGACAAAAGAGAATATTTTATTGTATTTTATATGTATGAAAAATATGTTAGATACACTTTCCACAATTGAAGAAAAAGTTATGTTATGCATTGATTTGCTTGAGATTGCAAAGAATTACTGCGAATCTAATTTTGACAAAGGTCAAGAACTCTCAGCAGTGGGTACTATCCTCCAGGTAGTACTGGGTGAGCAAAAGTCATTAGCAGACAGCTTGGACGAACTTGTGTAAGAGAAAGGGCGGTTGGAGAAAACTCCAACCGCCCTTTTTTTATTATACAAATAATATTAATATCTGTAGTGAGCAAACGCTTTGTTAGCTTCTGCCATTCTGTGGGTATCTTCACGTTTTTTGCAAGCTGCACCGTTGCCGTTAGAAGCATCGATTAGTTCGTTAGTTAATTTTTCAACGAAAGATTTTCCGCCTCTGTTTTTAGCAGCTGCAATAATCCAGGAAGATGCAAGAGCAAAACCTCTATCTGGTTTTACATCGATAGGTACTTGATAAGTAGAACCACCGATACGTCTTGCTTTAACTTCCAATAATGGAGTTGCGTTAGTAAGAGCTTTTTGGAAAATTTCCAAGCCCTTTTCGTTTGTTCTTTCTTCAACTTTTGTAATTGTTAAATAGAATATTTTTTCAGCGATAGATTTTTTACCGCGTCTCATAACTCTGTTAATGAATTTAGAAACATCAACGCTGTTATAAATAGGGTCAGCTGAAGGAATTCTTCTTTCCGGTTTAGATCTTCTAGACATTATTTCTTACCTCCTTTAGCTCTCTTAGCACCATATTTAGAACGGCTTTGTGTTCTGTTAGCAACACCTGCTGTATCTAAAGTACCGCGTACGATGTGATATCTAACACCAGGAAGGTCTTTAACTCTTCCGCCTCTGATTAGAACAACACTGTGTTCTTGAAGGTTGTGTCCGATACCAGGGATATAAGAAGTTACTTCAAATCCGTTAGTAAGTCTGACTCTGGCAACCTTTCTCAAAGCAGAGTTAGGTTTTTTAGGGGTTGTAGTGTAAACCCTTGTACATACGCCGCGTCTTTGTGGACATTCCATAAGAGCCGGCGATTTGGTTTTGTCTTTTAGCTTTTTACGTTCTGAACGCACAAGCTGGTTCATAGTAGGCATAACTTTTTCTCCTTTTACCTATTTTACTAATTTATTTTTAGGATAAACACTTTCAGCTGGTAGTTGTAATACTGACTGGAGTTGATTTACCCCTCCCTCTAACCGTCAAATCCGGCAGAAATTTCGACTAGAGTACTTTAATCTTAGGACGAACAAATATGTGTGTCAATCATGGCGGGCAAAATGCGTAACAAATCGTAGCATGTTTGTATACTTTTCTCTTGTTTATTGTATAATTTACAATTGAAGGGTTTTGAGAAGGAAAAGATTTTGAAACAATCACGATTAACAATAGCGATTTTTGCGGCACTATTATTAGGAGTCCTTGTTGGATGGGCTTTTCCTGCGTTTGCTGTCAGACTTCATGTTTTAGCCGAAATATTTCTGAGAATGGTAAAAATGATTATTGCACCATTGCTTTTTGCAACTCTCGTTGTCGGAATAGCTGGACACGGTGATGTTAAGAGTCTGGGAAGATTAGGTATTAAAACTATTGCATACTTTGAAGTTGTTACCACACTGGCTTTATTTATAGGTTTAGGATTTGCTAATCTTTTTAAACCTGGTGTTGGAATTAAAAATATTGCATCTGAGCAAACAGGATTGACCAGAATTGTTGAGATGGCGTCTACTACTCATCATAATTCTTTTGGTGATTTACTTTTAAGCCTATGTCCTACAAGTATTTTTCAGGCTATGGCTGATGGCAACCTGCTCCAAATAGTGATTTTTTGTATATTTTTTGCACTTGCTATATGTGCTGTTGGTAAAAAAGCAGAACCGGTTGTCGGTATTTTAAATTCAGTTGCGTCTATAATGTTTAAATTTACAGAATACGTAATGTTTTTTGCCCCTGTAGGTATTTTTGGTGCGATTGCGTATACTGTTGGCTCTAACGGAATTGAAATATTATATAATTATGGGAAAATTATTCTTTCCCTATATTCTGCACTTGCAGTATTTGTATTGATTGTAATGTATGTTGCCTGCAAAATTGTTGGTATTTCTCTGCGTGCTTTGATTAAGGCTGTTCAAGAACCTGCTCTTTTAACGTTTACAACTGCAAGTTCAGAAGCTGCACTTCCAAAAGCAATGGCAATTATGGAAAAATTTGGTGTGCCAAAATCTATTGTAGGGTTTGTAATGCCTACAGGATATACATTTAACCTTGACGGTTCTACGTTGTATCTTGCAATGGCAGTGCTTTTTTCCACCCAGCTTGTAGGTATTCATTTAACCTTAGAGCAGCAATTAGTGATTATGTTTGCGTTAATGCTTACATCTAAAGGTGTTGCAGGCGTGCCGCGAGCCTCTTTAATTGTCCTTGCTGGAACTCTGACGAGTTTTAATATTCCTATTCTCGGCGTAGCGGTTCTTCTAGGTATAGACCAGATTCTTGATATGGGAAGAACTACTGTTAACTTAATTGGGAACTGCGTTGCAACTGTTGTTATTGCAAGATGGGAAAATGCATTTGATTACAATAAAATGGCTGATTTTATAAAAATGAAAAACCTTAAAACAAATACGCTTATCAAAATTAAGCATAACGTAAGCTTTAATAAAGATTTCAATACAAATAAAAAGGAAATTGAGGTATAGACATGGTGGAATATAAAGAAACTTTGAATTTGCCGCAGACTACATTGGAGATGAGGGCAAATGCTACAAGAAAAGAACCGGAAACTCAAAAATTCTGGGAGGGAATAAAAGTTTATGAAAAGAATTTGGCTCAGCGTGACAAGTCTAATTCTTTTGTGCTACACGACGGGCCTCCGTATTTGAGCTCTGAAAAAATTCACGTTGGAACAGCGCTTAATAAGATTTTAAAAGATATTCTTATTAAATATAAATCCATGTCAGGTTTTTACTCACCTTATGTTCCGGGCTATGACGGTCACGGGCTTCCAATTGAAAACGCTGTTGTAAAGAATATCAAAGGCGGCCGTGAAGCTTTGACTCCTGCTGAATTAAGAGCAAAATGCAGAGATTTTGCGCATAAAAATTTGAAAGGACAGGAGTCTGAATTTAAGCGTCTTGGCGTATGGGGAGATTGGGAACATCCTTACCTTACAATAAATCCTGAATTTGAAGCCGAACAGGTTAGAGTTTTCGGTGAAATGTACAAAAAAGGATATATTGAAAAAGGTTTGAAACCAGTTTACTGGTGTGCTTCCTGTGAAACAGCGTTAGCTGAGGCAGAAGTAGAATACGCTGACCATACATCTACATCAATCTATGTAAGATTTAAGTTTGATGACGAAGGGGTAAATAAAATTAAGCAGCTGGTAAATATTCCAAATGACAATGTTTATGCTGTTATTTGGACAACTACTCCTTGGACAATTCCGTCAAACATGGCAATCAGTATGCATCCGCGATTTGAATATACATTCTTTACTTATAACAATGATGTTTATGTAATCGCTGAAGGATTGCTTGCAAGCTTCCTTGAGGGCGTTAGCTGGGAAGAAAAAGATATCAATGTAATAGGAACCGTTAAAGGGGCTGATTTAGAACTCTTAAATACTAAACATCCTTTGTACGAAAGAAAATCTCCAATTATCTTAGGCGAGCACGTAACACTTGATGCAGGTACAGGTTCTGTACACACGGCGCCGGGTCATGGTCTTGAAGACTATGAAGTAGGGAATAGATACAATATCGAAGTATTCTCTCCGCTCGACAGCAAAGGCTGTTGGACTGAAATCGTCGGTGATAAAGATTTAGAAGGCGTTCCGTATTATAAAGGTAATAAAATTGTAATAGAAAAACTTCAAAACTGCGGTGCACTTCTTGCTGCAGCAGATATTAACCACTCATATCCGCACTGCTGGAGATGTAAAAATCCTGTAATCTACAGAGCAACTCCGCAATGGTTTGTTAAAGTAGATAAATTCCGTGCAGAAACATTAGATGCAATCAAAGGGGTAAAATGGATACCTGCAAGCGGTGAGGCTAGAATTTCTAACATGGTAGAAGGTCGTTCTGACTGGTGTATTTCTCGTCAAAGAGCGTGGGGCGTGCCAATCCCTGTATTCTACTGTGAAGACTGTGGCGAAGTTATAGTTAGTGACGAAACAATTGAAAACGTAGCTAAAATATTTGAAAAAGAATCTTCTGATGCGTGGGTAAAACGCACTGCAGAAGAACTTTTGCCCGAAGGTTTTGTATGCCCTAAGTGCGGAAAAAAACACATAAGAAAAGAAAAAGATATTATGGACGTTTGGTTTGATTCAGGCGTAACCTGGAGAGCAGTTGTTGAGAAACGTTCTGATGAATTAGGCCATACTCCTGTTGATATGTATCTTGAAGGTTCTGACCAGCACAGGGGATGGTTCCAGTCATCATTATTAACTTCTATGGCTGTTCAGGGTAAGGCTCCATATAAATCTGTTTTAACACACGGATTTGTATTTGGAGAAGACGGAAGAAAGATGTCTAAATCTCTCGGAAATTACATTAGGCCGGATGATATCATCAAAAATTACGGCGCTGATATCTTAAGATTATGGGCAGCTTCTGTTGATTACAGAAATGATACAAAAATCGGTGATAACATAATTAAGCAGCTTGCTGAAATCTTTAAGAAAACAAGAAATACGGCAAGATTTTTGCTCGGTAATATTTTTGATTTTAATCCTCAAAAAGATTATGTAAAATACGAAGAGTTGAAACCTATTGATAAGTTTGCTCTACATAAACTTAATAAAGTTGTGGAAGAAGTGACTGTTGCTTTTGATAACTATGAGTTTTATAAGTATTTTCAATGCCTGCAAAACTTTGCGGCAGTTGACTTAAGCTCATTCTATCTTGATATTGTAAAAGACAGACTGTATACAGCAGGTAAAAAGTCTTTATCAAGAAGAGCTTGTCAGACTGTTCTTTATGAAACCTTACAGGTTCTTGTAAGAATTTTAACACCTGTAATGCCGCATCAGGCAGAAGATATCTGGCAGAATACTCCTGAAATCCAGCGCGGCGGATTGGAAAGTATTCTTCTTGCAAACTGGCCGGTAGTAAATAAGGAATGGAATAATCCTCAGTTAGAAGAAGATTTTGCAAAAATTCTTAAAACAAGAGAGGTTGTGACAAGAGCAATTGAACCTCTAAGAGCTGATAAGAAAATCGGAAGTTCGCTTGAAGTTGGGGTTTATGTAAAATCCGGCGATGCAGATGTCTTGAAAGCAAATGCAAAAGAACTTGCAGATATATTTATTACTTCTCAAGCATATGTTTCAGATTCAGCACCAGAAGGCGTTTTGAATGAATATACAGAAAATGGGATTACAGTATGGGTAGTAAATGCAGAAGGCGAAAAGTGTGAACGCTGCTGGAAGTATAGAAAACTCGGTGAACACGCAGGCCACGAAACTATTTGTTCTGACTGCTACTGTGCTGTAGTTGAATAATAAGATTTTAAAGAGAGCTTATCGGGCGGAAGCGAAGCTTCCGCCCTTTCTTTTTAGAAAAATTTTAGATATTTTAATATATTAGAAAGCAATTTACACTGATCAGGGTGTCCATACATGTATTTTAAACGAGTAACTCCCCTTTCATCAAAAACTTTTTGAAAAGCAAATTCTTCGTTCAGTTTATGAACCTTTGCCATATAGCAGGCAGACATCACACCTGTTCTATCGTGTCCCATGTGACAATGTAAATATACATTACCTTTTGCCTTGTCGATTGTGTTGAAAAAGCTTTTAAGCTCGTCTGGTTTTGGTGCTATAGCACCATCCATCTGTAGATTGAGGTAAGTCATTCCTGCTTTTTTAGCAGCGTTTGCTTCTTTTGTTATTTCATTACCTTCAATATGTCCTGCTCTTAAATCTATTAGTGTATCAACATTATAATTACTTTTTAAGAACTGCAAATCTTTATCGAGAATATTTGAGTTAATTTTATACTGATGGTTTTCATAACGGCAGGCTCCGGGTGCTCTGCCTATAACTAATTTAGAATCTAGTCTGGTTATATCTGATTGTTTTAGTAACGGATTTTCTGCCTGACTTCTAAACGCCGGGGTAACAACCTTTCTATAACCTGTGACAGGTTGAATAAACATAATATGTACTCCTTAATTAACTAAAAAGCCGGAGCGTTAGCTCCGGCTTTAATATTATCAAACTTAAGAAAGTTTTTCAATCAAACTTGCATGTTTTGATGCAAATTCTTTACCTCTCGCAATGATTGCAGCTTTTAATATTGCCTGCAAATCAATTGGAGTAAGTTCCTCAAAGTTGTTTGGAAGTCTAAGTGACCAGTTCTGGTCACCTGATGTTCCAGGTCTATTGTAAACATCATTAATCTGGAAGAAATCTGTAAAGAAGATTTGAACATTTCTTGCCTTTGATGCAAAGATTTCTGTTAATTTAACAAATCTCAGATATTCTTTATCCTGAGTAAGTTTAACAATAATATCGTCTTTATTCTCAGCTTCTGCAAATAAATCTTCTACAAGATTTTTGGCATGCAGATAACCTTCGTGTGTATTAATCATACTTTCAGCCCACATAGAAATCGGAAGGTTATCGTGAGTTCCAACCATATTCCAAACGTGTTCACCAATGTTTTTGCATCTGTATGGATGTTCAGGTTTTTCAGGAACAACAAACTGTGTTAATCTCATGCCTTGAAGCTCGTATTTTTTCATTACAGCATCAACAGGGTTTGTTAATGTTCCCAAATCTTCGCAAACGATTGCATTTTTATCAAGTCCGCATTCTTTAGCTGCAGCAATAACAATTTTTTCAATTAGTCTGCCGTAAAGTTTTATTTGTTCTTCTGAAAGAGTTTTAACTCTTTTTTCTTTGTCAGCTTCAAGAGTCCAGTCTAAATCTTCATTTCTTGCGATTGCATATCTTGAAAGTTCAGGATGTTCAGGAGATGAGTATAATCTTCCTGCACCCTGCTCACACATTGGTTTTTTGCCAACTTTATAAACCCACGGGTCGATTAAACCTACAATATGGTCAATTCTAACACCGCCAGGATTTTCTTTGAACATCTTTCTGTAAAGGTTTTTCATTAAAATACCGCCTTCACCAAGAGATCCGTCAGCATTAAACATTTTATCCGGATCCATTACTGGGAAACCCCATGCTTGTCCGTCTTTAGAGAAATAGTCAGGCGGGCAGCCAAGATACCAGCCTTCTAAAAATAAGGACTGATAAGCCCAAGCATCTCTGTCAGAGAAAGCTACCTGTCTGTCGGCAATCATTTTTATGCCTGACGAAAGTGCATATTTTTTTGTTTCTTCATTCTGTTTTTCTAATACAAACTGGCAGAACTTGTAAAACTCAATTTCGTCAGAATATTTATCTCTGATTTCTTCTATTCTTGCTGCGTAAGCTTTCTTTTCCTCTTCTGATTTCGGGTTCATAAGCTTTTTATCTGTTTCGTTTTTCCATGTGTACCAGAAATCATTATCATTTTCTATAGAAAGTGCTTCATATAAGGAGTCATTATCTAACCAGAAGCTGTTTTCTTTTTTGAATTTATCAAATTCTTTTTTTAAGGAAGAACCGAATATTCCGCCATGGATTTCTTTAAAATTTGCCCAGGCTTCTTTTAGAGCTTCATTCTGAGCCTTCATAATATATGAGTATGCGGTTTTACCTTTATTTTGATTAGGATTTCCTGCAACAACTTTTTCAAAAGTTTCTTGTGAAAGTATATTGTCCCATTTCTTTTCTGTTAATTGTTTAAGGTCAATAAAAAGCGGGTTTCCTGAGAAAATTGTACCACAGTAAGGTGATGAGTCTGAGCTTTTTGTTTTTCCGGCAGGTCCTAATTGCAAAGCGTTGAAAATGCCGTGAGCGTAGTCAATTACATCGCGTCCTGCTGCAGAATTGAATGTTCCAAATCCAGTATCTTCTCCATCTTTAGATGGGAAACTGCTTCCGTGAATAATTAAAGCAAAATTATCTTTTCCTAATGCTTTTAGTGCTTCTGATACGAGTTTAGTATCAATTTTGTTTGATGTTAAACAGACCATAAATTTAATACTCCTTATCTTCTCTTCGTAAATCAGTTTATCATCTAAAAAAAACTATTTCAAGGTTCATTTTGTTGCGAGAACAGTTGCTGTTCAAATAAGCAGAATACAGTGTACGCCTAACCAGCCTAAAAGGAAACCCCTTGAAAAGTATAGCAAATTTTATTATTTATGTATTTATGCATTTTACTAATTCTTTAAGCCATATGTATAAAAGCAGCGGTGCAACTATAAATATACCCGGGTTGTAATTATAAGCAGATTTAAAATCCAGAATACACAAAGAGTGAAATGCCCTAGTTATACCGCAGCCAGGGCAATTATAACCGCTTAAATTTTTCCACAGGCATACTGGTTGAGGATGATATTTTATAAGCAGACTGCTTATTATAAATAAAAAGCAGGGAAGCAATATTAATAACCAGAATTTTATCTTGTTTGACCTCATAAACACAATATAACATAAGTCCTATATTTGATAAATTTATAATTTTTTTTTATAATTTAGTTATGAGAAGATTTTTAATTACAGCTTTATTATTTGCAGGATGTGCCTGTTTCGCCTCTGAAGATTTATCAAAACAGGCAACAGCATTCTACAGTGATAACAATTATAATAAAACTATGGATTTAATTTTGCAGATTGATGAAAAAGAACGTTCTGCTCAAGATTGGTTAATTCTGGGTAATGTTCTTGAGGATAAAGGTGAAAAAGATAACGCTATTTTTATGTATCAAAAAGCAATAAGCGTAAACCCGAAATATTACAAAGCTTATTACAATCTTGCTAATAATTACGCGCAGAACAGCCAGTTTAATATGGCTGTTCAGAATTATAAAAAGGCTGCCTCTTTAAACAAAGAAAATCCGTATATTTTTTACAATATGGCCTGTACTTATATACAGATGGGTGAAATTAAAAAGGCTAAAACAAATTTAAATAAAGCAATAATGTTTAAATCTGATGTACCGGAATTTCATTACAATCTTGCATACGTATACAAAAAATTGAATAAACCAAAACTTGCGCAGACTTATCTGGATAATTATAATAAGCTCACAAATGGAGGTAATAGTTAAATGCTTAAAACCCTTGTAAATACTGTGTTTCGGGGGGGGGGGGCAGACTCCTAAATATCCTGTTTTCTGTATCCTATGAAGAAAAAAGAAACCCTGCTAGAAAGTATAAAGTTTACAAAATTTTGTTCTTAAAGTTCAAATTTAATACTGTTTATCAAACCAATAAAGTTTATAAATTGGATAAGATCGGTAATAAATGTCTTATAACAAATAGAAAAGAATTATTTAAGTATTTAAAAAATGTTACAGGAGAAAATAATACAATTGTTCTGCCTGATACAGAATTGTTGAATTTTTTTATAATAGAAATGCCAGGTAGTAACAATATAGTAGAAATCAAAGGTATAGAGCGTTGTTCTAATATTACAATAGATATTTATGGTGATAATTCATCTATTTTGATTGATAATGTTAAATATTTTGTTAATGCCCATTTGCGAATTGATGGCAACAGTAAAAAAATAATGATTGGAAAAGATTGTATGTTTTCGTATGGAATAAATATTTGGACTGGTGACGGGCATCCAATCTATGATTTAACTACCGAAGAACGAATAAATGAAGATCAGGATGTGATTATTGGAAATCACGTTTGGATGGGTAGAAATGTTTCTGTTCACAAGGGGGGTGTTATACCTGACGGCTGTGTTATTGGTGCAAATTCATTTGTTACAAAGAAGTTTTATGAATCCAATTGCATGATAGCTGGAACTCCGGCTAGAATTATTAAAAAGAATATTCGCTGGGAGATGTAGTAAAATTATCTTTCCATAAGTCTTATTCTGGTGTCTGAATAGTATTCTTTATTGATGGCATTTGCATTTTCTACGCGCTTTATTTTATTATCTAATTCGCTGTTAGGGCTTTTTTGAGCCGCAAGCTTTAAATACTTCAAGGCAGCTTCCGTGTCACCGAATTTTTCGTAAATATCTCCAATTTTATAAAGCGTATCATAGTTCCCGCTATATCCGCGTTTATAGGCTTCTTTATACATATTCAAAGCCTTTTTGTAAAGTTCTCTTCTGTAATAAAATTCTCCCAGTCTGAAATACGGCTCCGGCTGGCTGCTGTCAGTTCCTATTGCTTGAAAAAAGTATCCTTTAGCATATCTATCCTTGCCTATAATATCGTAAAGATGACCGAGCCGGATTTTATAAAAAGTATTTTCGGGATTTTTGTTCGATAAGATTGCATAAAGATTTAATGCAGATGTCATATCCTCATTAACCTTACCGTTACTAGTCTTTAAGGCAAGACCGTAATAAAATCCAGCTTTATTCTCCAGCTCTTCGGTTGAAAGTTTCGAGTAGTCAATAGGAATTTGATATTCTAACTCGCCTTTAATTACAGCACAAGAAGGATTGTACACCGAAAGGATGAAGAATATTACTAATAAAATCTTAATCAATTGTCGCATAGAATTTCATCTTAACATTGTATAATAATAACTATTATATCAGATAATTTTTTAGTAGAATATAGAAAAGAGGGTTTTATTAGGTGAAAGAACTTGTATGTTTATCAGTATTTATAATCCTTGCGGCACTGTTTGCTATAGCGATGGTGATTGCCGGTTTTATATGCCAGTACAAACATAAAACCCCTGTCAAAAATTCTATTTATGAATGTGGAATGCAGCCTGTATCAGATGCAAGGATACAGTTTGATATTAAGTATTTTCATTACGCTGTAATATTTCTGATTTTTGATATAGAAACAATTTTTCTTTACCCGTTTGCGGTATTTGTGAACGAACTTGGATTGTTTGCTGTGATTGAAGCTTTTATCTTTGCCGGCTTGCTGCTGTTCGGGCTTTATTATGCAATCGGCAGAAAGGTTCTCAAATGGGGGTAGGGAGAATATGAGCGTAATTGTAACATCAATCGACTATATTCTTAATTGGAGCAGGGCAAATTCGCTCTGGCCTCTCACATTTGCGACTTCCTGCTGCGGAATTGAAATGATGCAGACTGTTGCATCTGATAATGATATAGCACGCTTTGGCTCAGAAGTTTTTAGAGGATCTCCAAGGCAGGCGGATTTGTTAATCTGCGCGGGAACAATTACTTATAAAATGGCTCCTGTTTTGCAGAGATTATATGAACAGATGGCAGAACCTAAATATGTTATTGCTATGGGAGCCTGTACGTGCGGAGGCGGAATGTTTTGTGAAACATCTTATTCTGTTGTTAACGGGATTGATAAAATTATCCCTGTTGATATTTATCTCCCAATGTGTCCGCCAAGACCGGAAGCACTTCTGGATGCGATTAGAAAACTGCAGAACAGAATTAAAAAAGAATCAATACTTAAGCGAAAAGAATTTTTAAATTCACATGACCTTAAGCTGGTTAAAAAAGGAGGGCATGATGGACTGGGATAAATTTAAAAGAGTTTTCGCTGACTGCGAACTTGATGGTAATAAAATTATTTTACAATCCAGACTTCATGAAATTATTGCGTTTGTGAAAAACAATTATCCTTATGATGTTCTAAAGGAAATTATCGGAGTGCATAAACCTGACGGAATGGTTGAGCTTATTTATCATCTTTATTCGACTGTGGATGAAGAAGACTTGTTAATATCAATTTCTGTAAAAGATGAAGCAGAAACAATTACAGATATTTTTGAGTCTGCAATTGCTGATGAGAACGAAATATACGATTTGTTCGGAATTAATTTTAAGGGGAATAAAAACTTGAAGCGGCTTTATATGCCGGAGGACTGGCAGGGATTTCCTCTAAGAAAAGACTATGTACAGGACGATACGAGGTTGTGCTGGAATGACGACAACAACGCTTAAACTTAATCTAGGGCCTCAGCATCCTTCAACACACGGGGTTTTAAGGCTTTTATTAGAACTCGACGGAGAAAAAATTATTTCCTGCGAGCCTGATGTGGGCTATCTTCACAGGGGGATGGAGAAAATGGCCGAAAAACTTTCCTATATCCAGTATCTTCCGATGGTTGACAGAATTGACTACCTTGCAGGGTTTTTCTATTCCGAACTGTTGTGCAGAATTGTTGAAAAAGCATTGGAAATTGAAATTCCTGATAAAGTAAGAGCAATAAGAGTTATGCTTCTTGAGCTTAACCGTATTTCTTCACATCTTTTATGGATTGGCGCTTTTCTCATGGATTTGGGAGCTGTATCACCATTTTTCTATGCTTTCAGAGAACGAGAAATGATTTTGAGGTACTTTGAAAAAATATCCGGTCAAAGAATGATGTATAACTATTTTGTATTTGGCGGGGTGCGTAGAGAGATTAGTAATCTGGAAGATGTTGAAGAAATTCTTAGAGTTTTACCTGAAAAACTTGAAGATTACGAGAGAATTATTACCGAAAATCCTATTTTTATCAGAAGAACTGTCGGAAAGGGTTTTTTAGATAGGAAAACTGCTTTAGATTATGCAATAACTGGGGTTAATCTCAGGGCAAGCGGTGTGGATTTTGACTACAGAAACAGCGACTATCTTTATAAAGGTTTTGATGTGGGAACTGTGGTGCTGGATGAAGGTGATTCTTTTGCCAGATATAAAGCAAGAATTTTGGAAATCAAAGAGAGCATGAAAATTGTCCATCAAGCTCTGGAATATATAAAAACAACGGGGACATTGGCGCAGAAACTTATTAATCCATTGACTTTAAAGCTTCCTGAAGGCGGGTATTATGCAGATATTGAAGCGCCTCGCGGAATTGCCTCCTGTTTTGTTTTATCGAACGGGGAAAAATGCCCTTACAGGCTCAAATGGAGAACGGGCTCTTACTATTCTGTAAATCTGCTGAGAAAACTTTTAAAGGGTGAGTATCTTAACGATGCGATTGCGATTGCGGGGTCGCTTGATATTATTCTGCCGGAGGTGGATAAGTAATGAATTATCTTTACTTTTTATACATAGAATTTTTGAAAAAGCACAATATTCCTCAGCTTTTTGGCGATATAACTTATTATGTAATACCTTTCTGCATAATTGCTGCGGCGCTTCTTCTGGTTGTAATCGCGCTTGTGCTGGTGGAGCGCAAGCTGCTTGGATTTTTTACACAAAGAAAAGGCCCTAACAGAGTAGGATGGTGGGGGCTTTTGCAGACAATTGCTGATGCTTTAAAACTTTTGTGCAAAGAAAATATTACTCCGGATAAGGCCGATAGATTTTTGTTTAACCTTGCGCCGATACTTGTATTTGTACCTATGTTTGCGGCGGTCGGTATAATTCCTTACAGCTCTGAATTTACTTTTGTAAATACGAGTACAAACGTAATTTTGTACTTAATTCTTGCAGCGTTTCCTGTTTTAAGCGTATTTTTAGCAGGCTGGGCAAGTAATAATAAATATGCTCTTTTCGGAGCTGCAAGAAGTATTGCACAGGTTTTGAGCTACGAACTTCCGATAACTTTTGTAATTTTATCTGTCGTAGTTCTGGCATCTTCTATGAATATGACAGGAATTACACTCGCGCAGACATCATGCTGGTTTATTTTTCCGTGTATTTTGGGGTTCTTGATTATGTTCATAAGTATTCTTGCAGAACTTAACAGATGCCCGTTTGACCTTCCGGAAGCAGAAAGTGAATTGATTTGCGGATATAATACAGAGTATTCCGGCATGAGGTTTGCAATTTTTTATTTGAGTGAATATGCAATGATGTTTGCAAATGCAATGTTCATATCAATTTTGTTTTTGGGCGGATACCTCTCGCCGTTTGGTAAGTATATGTTCAGCTCTTCATTCTTAATCTATTTTGAACAGGCTTTCTGGTTATTTGCTAAAGCAGCTGTTCTTGTATTTGTAATGATTTGGATAAGGGCAACGCTTCCGCGGCTCGCATCATTTGATTTATTAAAATTTTCATGGGCAGTTTTGCTTCCGCTTTCAATCCTGAATTTATTCATTTCAGTTATTATCAGATTGGCAGGTGGGCTATGCTAAGCGGAATTAAAGGTTTATTTGACGGTTTATTTACGGTATTTAAGCATCTTTTTAAAAGACCTGTAACTTTAGAATACCCGGAAAAGAAACGTGAACTTAATGATACTTTCAGGGGAAAGCCTGTTGTAGAAGGATGTATCGGATGCGGTGTCTGTTTAAGAGTCTGTCCTACAGGTGCAATAAAATTTAATAAAGATGAGAACGGAAAAGTTTCGGGGTATACAATAGACTTAAAAAAATGCATGTTCTGCGGAAATTGTGAGTATTATTGTCCTAAAGGCGCGATAAAGATGTCAAAAGAATATGAACTTGCAACGGATGATATAGATAAATTAGTATTGAAATATAATGGAGGCTGTAATGATTAATAATCCTGTAATTTTTTATTCAGCATCAGTACTGATTACAATATTTGCACTGCTGGCGCTTTTTGCGCGCAATGTCGTGTATTCGCTTCTTGCTGCAGTAGTTGTGTTTTTTTTCGGAGCACTATTTTTCTATGTTCTAGGTTCGGAATACAATGCAATAATCCAGGCTGCAATATACGGGCTTGCTGTACCTGTGATTATAGGGGTTTCAATAATGTTTACGACAAGAAGCGCAGGAGGAAGAAAGAGTTTTATAACTCCTTATATAACGCTGCTTTGTTCGGGAATTTTCCTGCTTGCATTTATCTATCTTGTTATGATGTCACTTGCTATGAGTCCAAATACTTTTCATAATATGGAGCTTGTTCAGGTGAACGCTTTTGATACTATAAGGGCTTTTGCACGCGGGATTTTTATTAACTATGTCTGGGCATTTGAACTCGTGTCACTGCTGTTAACTATTGTTATTGCAGGCTTTGGACTTATAAAGTTCAGAAAGGGCGGAGAATGGAAATAACAATGTACCATTATTTATTTATAGGAATGTTGATGTTTTTAATCGGACTTCTCGGGTCTGTTCTTGTTAAGAACATGATTAAAGTTTTGATTTCAATAGAGATTATGCTGCTCGGGGTTAACATAAATTTTGTGACATTTGCTTCATTTTGCGACAATGTTAAATTTGACGGATATATTATGGCGCTCTTCTATGTTGGGCTTGGTGCGGTAGAACTAGCGGTTGCGCTTTATCTTTTTTATCTGATGTTTCAGAAAAAAGGCAGTGATAATATAGAAAGTTATAAGGAGCTTTAATGGCTGATATAATACTTGATAATATATATTTAATACTTTTGCTTCCGCTCTGGATTTTTTTGATAATAATGAGCGCAAGATTTTTTGCTGTTTATGTTAATAACAGAATTATTTATACATTAACCCTTCTGTCATCATTTTTTGGAGTGCTGTTGTGCTCAGTAAGCCTGATAAAGCTGACATCAACTATTGAACAAAGTTTCCCGTTTATAAAAATTGGTAATTTTGTACTTGATTTCGGCCTTCATGTTGATAAGTTGTCACTCATAATTGCGCTTGTGTTGTTCCTTGTAAGTTTTCTTGTCCAGATGTTTTCTGTTTCTTATATGAAGGATGAGCCGAAACAGTACAGATATTATGCGTATTTAAATATGTTTAATTTCTCAATGGCAGGACTGATTTTCAGCCCTAACCTGTTTCAGATGTATTTTTTCTGGGAACTTGTAGGGGTTATGTCGTATCTGCTTATAGGATTTGATTATAAAAATTCTGTTAAATCTGAAGCTTCAAGAAGGGTATTTTTAACAAATAGAATTGGAGATACTGCACTTTTAGGCGGAATAATTTTTTCTTCTTATCTTATGTATAATTATTCCGGAAATCTTTCTTTTGCAGCATTATCTTTCGAGGATATGAATGCAATAACTACGTTAATTTCAGCTTATACAGATACTCCTGTATTTTATTTGTTATGTATCTTATTTATAATCGGCGCTGCTGTAAAATCTGCACAATTCCCTTTTTATACGTGGCTTCAGGACGCTATGGAAGCAAAACTTCCGGTCAGTGCGCTTTTACATTCTGCAACCATGGTTGCAGCCGGTGCCTATCTTTTGATAAGAATGCTTCCGCTTTTTACTCTGGAAGCTTCTGTACTGCAAATTATTGCATGGCTTGGGATTTTAACCGCTCTTATCTGCTCAATACTTGCATCAATTGAAACTCACCCTAAAAAAGTTCTTGCGTATTCAACGTCTGCAAATTTCGGGCTGATGTTTTTTGCAATCGGGATCTTGAATGTGAAAGCAGCATTAATATTTTTTGTTGCACATGCTTTTATTAAATCAATGTTATTTTTATCAATTGATGAGAATGAAAACTTTGTTAATTACATAACCTTTTTGCTTGGCGGCTTAAGCCTTTCCGGACTTATTTTCTCCGGAGTGATTGCAAAAGAATTTTTATTTGTTTCAATTAACAATCCGGTATTCTCTGTAATTTACTGTTTGACTGCATTTTTGACAGCCTTTTACATAATGAGAATTTCACTTATCATGGTTCAGAATAAAAAACTTGTAAACAGAATAAATCTTGCAAAATACGCACCGATTGCAGTTTTGTTCCTTCTGAATATTGTATTCTATTTTGCTGTGAGAGGAAAAGTTGCGTATAAAGTTGCGGAGCCTTTCTGGGCTGCGCTTGCCGGATGGGCTGCTGTTTACTTCCTGTATACAAAAAATCTGCTTACAAAGTTTGATAAGACTCCAAAATTATTGGAAAGATTTTATAATAATGTTCTGGCAAAAATATATGAAAAATTTGCTATTGCAATGAATTTTATTGATGTGAAAGTTTTCGGCAATTATAAACCGCTGCTTATTGCCTCGAAATGCGGTGTTAAAACAGCAGGCTGGATAGAGGAAAATATTATGAACAAATCCGTAACTTTGACTGCAGACTTGACAAAAATGCTTTCAAAATGGGGCTCTAAATTACAGACTAAAAATATACAGAGCTATAATGCGTATGCGTTTATTCTGGTTACAATTGTAGTGAGTCTGGTTATAATTGCGTATAAAATAATGTTGAACCAAATTAGCTAAAGGAGAAATATGGATATATTTTTATCAATACCGTTTTTAATATTTATGCCGCTTGTAGTATCAATGCTTTTGATATCACCGCTTTTTACACGGAATGAAATTGTCGTGAGAAGATTTGCAAAAAGCGTTTTCGGATTTCATTTTTTATATGCGGTCTTGATGCTTATATTTTTTGATTCAGCAAACCCGTATGTAAGCCAGATTCATTTCTACGGGCTGGATTGGATACAATCTATCGGGGTGAAGTTTATTTTCAAGATTGATAATATCTCGATGATTTTAACGCTTCTTACTTCGTTTGTGTTCCTGCTAGCTTCTTTTGCAAGCAAATTTAACATACGCACAAACCATAAATTCTACTATTCAATGCTTATGCTTTTGATGAGTGCAATTTTAGGTATATTTACAGCCGGTGATATGTTTGTATTCTTCTTGTTCTGGGAATTAGAATTAATTCCTGCATACTTTCTTATTGGCGGGGGCTGGAAAAATGAGACAGATGATGAATTAAAAAGAGCACAAAGTTCTGCAATAAAGTTTGTGTTATTTACTTTCCTCGGAAGCATGGTAATGCTTTTAGGTATACTGCTTTTGCATTATTACAATTTTATTTCAAACGGAATATTATCAGCCGTATTTTCGGAGATAAATGCTTCATCAATTCCTGATTATATACAGTATTTGATATCAATTTGTCTTTTGATTGGGTTTGGCGTGAAACTTCCGATAATTCCGCTTCATACATGGCTTCCGGATGCGCACACAAATGCGCCGACACCTGTTAGTATGATTTTAGCAGGGATTTTGCTTAAAACAGGGGCTTACGGTATTTACAGATTTAATTACGAAACATTATCCGATGCGTTTATTACAATTGCGCCTGTTTTAGCTGTATTTGCTCTTATTAATATTATTTATACAGCTTTTGTAGCTTACGCACAGACAGATATTAAGCGAATTGTTGCGTATTCAAGTATTTCAAATATGGGGCTTATTCTTTTAGGACTTTGTGCAATTAACAAAATCGGTTTGAGTGCATCCGTGTTCCATATGGTTGCGCATGCTCTTGTAACCTGCGGTTTATTTATGATTGCCGGAATTGTTTATTTGAGATGTAGAAATCGTGATATTAACAGCTTGTCTGGAATTGCCGTTGTAATGCCGAGGTTATTCGGGTTTGCGATGGTGATTGTTCTTGCTTCAATCGGAATTCCGGCTTTTGCGCCGTTTATTAGTGAAATCCTTACAATGATAGGTGCTTTGAATGCAGATTTTTCAGATGTGTTAAAACTTGTATCTGTATTCTCGCTTCCGCTTTTAATTTTAAGTTCCTGCTATATGTTAAAATTCCTGCATAAAGGATTTTTCGGAGAACTGCCGGAGGCGTATGAAAAGGTTAATGATATAACCGTTCATGAATTTATTGTACTTGCTTCTATTCTAGCAGGACTGGTAATTTTTGGACTCTTCCCGCAAACGATTTTAGGGATGCTTGGAGGTTAATATGTTAAACGATATTTTTAATATCTTATTACCGCAAATGTGCCTTGGAGGTTTTATTATCCTCCAGCTTATTTTCAGCTTGATTTTTTCTCCAAGGCTGTACAGATATGCAAGGCTTGTTTCAATTATCGGTATTTCTTTGAGTATTATACTCCTGACAACTGTGCAGACAGAACCGCAGTATTTTGCGTTCAAAGATTCATTAATGTCTGATAGTTATACATTATTATTTAATTTCATGATACTCGTCTGTGGATTTCTTACGGCTTTGTTAACAAGAGGCCTTGTTAAGACAATTAAAGGTAATGCTTATACTTTCCATGCAATTCTGCTTGCGGGGATTTTCGGCGCTATGAATATCGTTTCTGCAAATGATTTTTTAACGCTTTTTGTATCAATTGAAATTTTAAGTTTTTCAACTTATTTCTTGATTGCAGCCGCAAAAGGATATTATTCGAAAGAAGCTTCGTTTAAGTATTTGCTGACTTCTGCTGTTTCAACAGGTGTATTCCTTTTCGGAGTCTCTTATATGTATGGAATTTGCGGGTCTCTGAATATTTCTGATATTTATGAAACAGTAATGAATCAAGATCCTTCAATAATGTATGCAATTGCTTCTATAATGATAGTACTCGGGCTTATCGCAAAACTTGCAGTATTCCCGTTTGCCAACTGGGTTATTGATGTGTATAAGGGGACTGAAAGCTCGGTTCTGGCTTTTTTGTCAACTATACCTAAACTTGCTGTGTTCGGAATTGTATGCAGACTTTTTGTGTTTCCTTTAAGCAACAGTTTTGAACTTACTTTCACAATTGCTGTGATAAGCTTGATTACAGCACTCTGGGCAAATACATATGCTGTGAGAGAAAATAATGTTAAGGCTATTCTGGCATGCTCGGCTTCGGCAAATTCATCATACGTTTTGCTTGCCGCCTGCCTTGTATCTGTTTATAACCTTTCTACAGTAATTTTTTATCTGATGTGTTACGTTTTGATGAATATTTCTGTATTTGCATTCCTAAATATCTGCGGAGATAAACATGATATGGATGTAAACAGTTTTCAGGGTTTATTTTATAAAAACCACGGACTTGCGGGTGCTTATGCGTTTTCAATACTGGCTCTTGCAGGGATACCTGTTACATCGGGTTTTGTTGCAAAAATTTATCTTTTTACTGCGATTGCCAATTCCGGGTTGTTTTTTGTACCGTTCTTGCTGGCGCTTTTGATTTTGACTGTTGTTGCTCTTTATTATTATTTAAAAATTCTTATTCCGTTATTTTTTAAATGTGATAAAAACGAAAATATTCCGACATTTACTCCTGTATTTTCGCAGAAATTTGTACTAATTGCGACGGCAATTGCAACTCTGATAATCGGTATTTACCCCGAAAAAATTATCGAACTCTGCAGGTTTATTGCGTATAATATTTAGGATTGTCCTATGTCAAAAATATATTTACGAATATAATTGTAATGTTCTCTGCTTATGTTTATATTTAAATTTGACAGCAATGATTCTTTTCTATCCGGAATTTCCTCTAGTACAGCCATTAAATTTATCTCCTGTGTATTAGTATTTTCCAGTTTTGAAGCTATTATTTGCGACATTTCCGGATATCTTTCAATAAGGCAGACCGCGGCTGTTAGTGCTTCAGGTTCAATATTAATATTATTTGAGTTTAAATCACTGTTTAAGATTCTTAAAATATTAACAATTCTTTTGACTTTTCTGGGGCTGAATTGTATTAAATCTCCATAAAGCAGGAAAAAGTCTTTTAAGGCATCTGCAATGTCTTGTGGTAATTCCAGTTTAATTACCGGATAGTCATTGCTTACGTCTGATTTATACTCTGTTTCAACTTTTTCTATTGTAATATTATCTCTTTGAGTAGGGATGTAGTTCTGTTTGATAAATGGTGTTTCAATAGTAGTAGTACTGTCCGGAAGAAGGTGGCAAAGTAATTTGTTGTATTGCGCAGCTGCAATTTTAGGAAGATTATAATTCAATTGAATTATCTTTTCCAAATACCTTGCAGCGGCATTATTATTTTTTTGTCCTAATTTTTTATTTGTTGCTTCTATAATAATATTTATATCAATGTTTAGAATTGTTATAACATCACAATCAGAAGAAAAATATATTGATAAGGCATCTAAAAGCGTAATAATTGCTTCCTGCTTGCATCTGTCAAGATCATCTATAAAGACAATAAGGCGTTCATTCATATAATGACAGTTTCCCAAAAATTTTCTCTAAATACTTGAAACTTTTACATATTAATGCAATTATACCCCCGGAACCAAGAAATAAACTGGTTAATTTAATAAAATTATCCATAAATGAGTTTGAAAAAATCTTGTTTTCGAGAAATGAGTGAACCGGTACAAAATTGTATACTAGAAGAGTTATTAATATTATAAGTACAGACGTAAAAATATATTGTTTATTCTTGAAAAATTCTTGTATTGAAATAATTATTTTATCAAACCAATTTAATTCAGAATAAATCTTATTCAATAAAGCTACACCTATCTGTTGTTCATTATTATATTGCCACGCATTGAAACGAATGATTTTAGGCTTTTTATACTCAGATTTTTTATGCTTGGGTTTAAGCTCTCTAAAAGCACCATCCATAAACTCAACAAAAGAGGACTTTCCTGTTCCCCAGTTTGAAACAATAGCAAAATTTAATGGAGTCTGTGTTTCTTGGTGCATAAGGAATGATGCAAGACGTCTTGCATCATCTTTTCTGTCAAGATAATCTTCACTTGCAGGTTTGTCCGAATCCAGCCGTGTAGTACACTTATATATAAAATCTTGTACTTTCCCTTTTATACTTTCGCCAAATTGAATTAAATCTTCATCGGTTGCTCTAAATTTATCATATATTGGAATTGCGTATGATTCTGTGTCGCGGACAAATCCTTTGGCAAAATTAATAGTTATTATATTGTTATTCTGTGATATACGCTTCCCTTGAGGAATATTAATTAACTCTTCAGTGTTATTTAATAGATTTATTTTATAAGATGAAGAATTATAATCTTCAAGTTTTATTTCATCCAGTCTTTTGCTAGTAAGATTAAATGCAGTATTTTCTAAATTTAGAAGATATATTTCTGAAAATAAAAAATACGCAAATTGTAATATTCTTTTTATTCCATATTCATGGTTATTAATAGAATAAAATTTATCATCAGAAAATCTGCTTGAAAAGTACTGTTCTAATTTTACATTAAATCTATTGTTATAAATGAGAATAATTGCAAGTTTCAGATACTTAAGAAATACGTCGATATTATTAGTTACATTTGTCGGACCGTAAGGTATTGTTGAGAGCATTTTTTTCATTTCATCAGGACTGTAAAACCTTTTGATTTCTTTAGGATTACTGCTTATATCTTTTAAGTCTTGAAAAATAATTTTGCCGTCACAGTAAATATATATGAAAGGTAATGAAGAATTGTTGATTTTTAGGGGGGCTATTCTGGCTTGTTTCAAAGCTTCTAAAATAATCTTTTGATTTCTGCTTACTTTGATTTCAATTATTGCAGCAGGCTTGTCGTCAATGTATAGTATGCAATCAGTCCCTGATAATCTCATTATAGAGTAATATGTATTTGCTTCAATTGAATTTGTCCAGCCGGCAAGCTTTAAGTCTTGTTCAAGTTTTTCTATATATTTATCTTCATCTATTATCATTTAGGTTACCTCATAATAAAATATTTCCAAAAATCACACTAGGCTCTTGCCCGGTTTCTTTATTGCCCCAGCCCTTTGCTTTTGCGGAAGTTGTGATATAGAGTTTCAACTGTGCACGTGTTATCGCTACATACAGCAGGCGTAAACTCTCTTCTGAATTAAACTCTCGAAGTTCAAGTTCAGATTTACTCTTGTAAGAAGGATTAAACGCACGGACTTCTTCCATAAAAATTGTGGATGCCTTGGTTTTTGCTTTACTAACATCAATAGAAAGATTTTTTTCCGCCATCTCAGGCAGGAACACATATTCAAACTCGTCACCTTTAGATTTATGAAGCGTCATAATCTGAACTTTTCCGCGCATTGCATCTTTATCTTCTTCTTCTGAGAAAAATTTAAATCCGCTTAAAGTCGGCTTTTTCGCAAGTTCTTCCAGTCTTTGTAATGTCAAATCAAATTTTCCGGAAGCATTGAGGCGTTTTACGAGAATTGCAATCAAATAGACATTGGATTTTTCAATATCACTTGTGTAATAAAAAAGTCCGATTCTAATAACAAGCTCTTCAAGCGGAAGCGTTGAGGAATTAAGCCAGTATTGCATATCCCACAAAAATTGCGCAAGAGCAGCCGACTCAATATCATCTCCGTCCTTTTCAATAAACGGTTTTTCCGACGCCCTTATTTCAAGCTGTAGTCTTTGTTTATAGAAACCTAAATCAGAAAGAGTTTCGTAAGTCGATACAACAACCTCATTATCAAATGGATTTTGTATGAACTTTAATATTGAAAATATTGTATTAAATACCCCCTTCTGTCCGAGAGATTCACTCCTTGTAATACTTTTTAATCCTGCATCATTAATAAAACTTGCCCATGATGCTACCTGATAATTATTTCTCAAAAGTATTCCAATTGTCGCGTTTTTATTTCTGGTTAAAATATTTTTAATCTCTTTTAAGACAAAGTTTCTTTCAGCAAATGTGTTTTCAAAAATGCGGGAAAATATCGCATTCGGACTTTCCGGATTTTTTCCGTTTACTCCCTGCATGTAACTGGTGAAAAATGCTTTCGGCAAAATCTCGTTTCCGAAATTCACCAGATTGTTCGCTAGTGTCATGACATCCTGTGTGCATCTTTGCGAGTGATTCATCTCAACTGTCGTGTCAGCTTCCGCAATAAATTTTCTGAAACCTTCTACATCCGCGTTAGAGAATGTTGTTGTAATCGCCTGATTTATATCACCGCATCTGATAAGATTTTTATGCTTACCGCTCAATAAGCCGATTAATCTTTGCTGAACACCTGATGAATCCTGTGCCTCATCCTCAATAATGTATTCGCATATGTTTTGATAATATTCCAAAATATCAGGATTATTTTCCAGAAGTTTAACTGACATGATTAAAATATCATCATAATCAATAAGGTTTGCTTCTCTCAATTTCGCTTGATATTCTTTAAAGAATGTCTTAAACTTTTCAATCTTTTTGTCGCCGGAAGGCCTGTCAATATCACCCTCCTGTAGCTTTAAAACAGAAATTGCTCTGTCAAATTCATCAATCTCTGTCTTGGTATTTTTTCCGCCGATAGATTTAATAATTCTCATTCTCTGCGTGTCATCACAAATCTCAAAATCCGCAGAGAGATTTAATCTCTCAAAGTTAGAATTTTCTTTGATAATTTTTAATGCTAGCCCGTGAATAGTACTAATGTTCGGAAGCAAAGTAGTATTAGGGCACATGTTTTTAATTCTTTCGCGGAAATTTCTGGCAGCAGAGTCCATGTAAGTTAATACGAAAATGTTTGTAGGAATTACACCTCTTTCTATAAGTTTGATAATAAGAGCAAGAAGAATCGTTGTTTTACCGGCACCCGGTACCGCAGAAATAGCCATTGAACCTTTTTTATAATCAAGTACAGGTTTCTGGTCATCACGCGGTGTTATTTTAAATACAGGCTTAGCGTTATTATCATCTACATTTGCTTCGCCAGCGAGATAATCCTCAATGCCGCCGAGGTTTTCAACTCCTGACGGGTCAAAAAGGCTTGAACATGCCCAGATGTGTTTTTCAGCGAGCAAAAGCAGTTTTCTCAAAATTCTGGCAGTTTTTTGTCTGGCAAGAAAAATATCATCTTCAACTGTATATTCATCTTTTGTCCAGTCAGCCTGAAATACCCATGCGTTATAAAGAGGGCCTGTGTCGGTTTTTACCCAGTCAGAATGCGAAACATCAAGCCAGAATTGGTATTTTGAAGATATTTTGTTATCGATTATTTTTTGCGGAGTTGCAATAACTAAATCATTCTCGCCAATCTCCAATGTCGTAGACGGATTTTCTGCAATAATAGAGTTTTCAATCTGTGTGATAATTTCATCAGCGCGTTCAATAACAGTTTTTGCACCGAGTACACTTTCGAAATCTCTTAACTGCTTAATAAAGAAGTTAAATTTATTTATTTTAGCTTCATCAGCAAAATCGACAAGTCTGTAAAACAAATCAAAAACTTTTGTAGAAAGTTTTGTATTTTTTTCTTTTACTTCTTCGAATACCTCTAAAAATTTCTGGTATTTTTCGTTATAAAATTCAAGAGAAATATGCGGGAAGCCGCCGGTTTTCTTATAACCTTCAAATATCGGACAACAGTATTTTAAAGGTATTCCAAGATAATCCGACAAAATAACTCTCAAATCCATTTCAGAAATTTCAATTCCGAGCATAAGTTTCAATATGCTCAAACTCGCTTTTACAAGCGGGTTGTCAATAAGTTTTTCGCTTCCTGAGAGGAACATAAGATTGCATGAATGTTTTAAATTTTCTTCAAGCGTAAATCTCAGCATGTCATCCTGAAGCGGAGTAATTATTGTAATATCACGTGCAGAAACATTTTTTTTGAATAAGTTTTGTATCTTTTCAATCGCGAAATCAAGAATTTCAGCGCGTTTGGAGAGCGAAGTTAATGTGAAATTTTCCAATCTTTCATGCTTATTTTCTAATATGTTAGAAAATATTATTTCTCCCTGTGAAAAAATATTTTTATCAGTCTGAACATCTTCATTGAATAAGTGTATTAGTTTACACTCAATCGACGTGTCTGCACTCAAATAACCGCACCGGCTTGAACCTAACGAGTCAAAACATATAATCCAATCTTTTAACTGGGGTTTCAGATAGCTTATAAAATCAAAACAAACAGGTGTCATTTCATCCGCATCATCAACAAGAAGGTATTTAATGTTTTTGAAATAATCAGTATGTTTATATACATGGTTGAAAATCAGGGTTTGTCTGAGATAGTCTAAACTGCGGGATTTCAGGGTAGATGAAAGAAGCTTTTTTATAATTAGTTCTGCATCTTCTGCAAAAGATTCTTTCAAAATTTTCGAACGTTCCTGTATCTGCTCATTAGAAAGATGATTTTGTACAATCAAAGAATATCTTCTGAAAATTTGATGAAGCAAAGATTTTTTAGAATTATAACCTTTAACTTCAACAAGTTTTAAAATATCTTTAAGTAAAAATTGTGAAACCTCAAGCCCGACAAGGTTTGGAAGGATAAAATGTTTATCCGAAGGTATAGCATTTTCAATAAAACACCAGTTTTCAATGAGTGTATTATATACAATTGAAAAAAATGAGTGAACATTAAGTTTTTCAATTGCATCAATTTTGATGTTTTCTAAAATTTTATCAACAAATTGTTTTTTTAAAGTTGAATTTTGGACAAGAACCAGTATTTCCGAAGGTTTTACACCCGCAGAAATAAGCTCTGTATATTTTTCAACTAATACTTTAGTTCGAAAATCGACTTTAATAAAATTTAATAACATACTCCTTATGGACTATTTTACCATAAACACAGTTCAAACCTCTTGCCAAATAAGAAAATTTTTAATACAATAAATGGGTAAGTTTATTACAGTGACACTATTTAAGAAGGAGATTTAAAATGGCAAGAGTTAAAGAAAGCAACAAATTAGGTATTCAAGAACAAATCATTGAATCAGCAGGTCAAATCTACAACTACCTTTCTAACAAAGGTGAAGTTTCTATTAATAAAATGAAAAAAGACCTTAGCTTAAACGAAAACTTTGCTGAAATGGGCTTAGGCTGGTTATCAAGAGAAGACAAACTTGAATACACTCAAAAAGCTAAATCAGTAACTGTTAAATTAAGATAGTTTGATTTAAGCAAAAAGTTTAGAAAGAGGATAGCGTGAGCTTATCCTCTTTTTTATTTTGAAACTTTTGGATTAATTTGACCGTAATATTCTACCGGAATGTACATGTCTGTTGAATCTGTAGTAAAAATTTTGGGATCTTTTATTACAGCCTTGTGATTTATATGTTCGCCGGCATAAACATATTTTGTTTTGGGAACACGCATTGGTGAAGCAGGTTTCCAGGGATATAACGGTTCTAGAGCTGTATATTTATCAACAACAACTTGTTTGTCATTAGATTTTGCTTGTTTATTAATCTCCTTCAAAAACTTTTCAGTTTTATCTGCAAAATTTTTATTAAGTTTCAGCGTATCTCTGCCGTAAAAATGATAAGTTGTATCATTCATAATTTTCTTTGTTTCTTTGCTCAAGGAATCTACTTTATGCTCTATTTGCTCAGGTATTAAATTTTCAGGCAGAGGCTTAAAAGTTTTATTGGTACTGGAAACACACGCTGCTAGTAAAGTTGATACAGCCAGATAGCCGGTAAGTTTATTTATTTTCATTTTTATTCAGCTCTTCCTTTTTTACAGTAGGTGACAAACTTTTTACAGCAAATGGTTTCGCGAAGTAAACAGCGCTTATAATTCCTAAGCCGGCACCTAAAACATTAAGTGAAGTTTTTATTCCTTTCCATTTCTGCGGTAAAAAGTTTGCAATAGAAATTAATCCGCTTCCTGCCATAAGGTAAATATAGGCTTTAAAAATCCCTCTTGGCACAGCAACACAATCATTTACGTCGCGCGGATTTCTAACATTATCAGAGATAATGTCTATAAATTCTCTTTTTTGCGGTTTCTGTGTATTATAAAAATTTGGTGTAGTTTGAATTTTTGAAATGTTCATAACTTATATATTAAATCCCGTAAAAAAATTTTTTGCTATTTTTATAACTCAGCTTCTCTTGCATCAATTGCATTCGATAAAATTTTAAAAATTTCCGGTGGATATTTTGCTTGTTTGAAAGCTTGTTTTAATTTATAAAGTTCATCTTTTGTACTGCAAAGATTAATGTTTTCAAAAGTATTATAGCCTTGCAGGTTTAATATTTTAAAAGTAGCCTGTCCAAAATCTTCTGCATCCAGTATCCCATCCAGCATTTGTTCTTTGACCTTTTTGTTTGGAATTTCATAAACAAATCCCTTGTAACCTGTAATTTCTGGATATCTTGTAGTACCGTGGTAAACATTAATAAGTGCGTGCGGATTGGACTGTTTCATAAGATTAAACATATTTTCCATGTTATGTCTGTGTTTTCTGTAAAAAATTGAATCGCCCGGAATGATAGCTCCCTTGGTAAAACCTTCTGGCATAAGAGTTTTTATCATAAAATTTAATGTTTCTAATTTACAGTCAGGCGCAGCATGGTAAAGAGCGTGCGTCTTTGTTTCTTTATTGAAGAGATACATTACGGAACAGTCATGAATATATGATGTAGAAATTGGTATACAGGATTTTGTTTTTAGAAAACTGTTTGCAAAACCATCTTTGTTAGTGGAAAAACCTTTTAAGAATGTCTTTTTATCGATTTCAAAAAAATCCCAAAATTTTCTCAAAGGAATAGAGTTTCTGCATTTTGTTCCCGCAAGCATTACAGGTCTAATTTCTGAAATTTTTTCGATTGATTTTTGCGGAATAAGGTATTCTGCAGGCATGTTATTAAATAAATCTTGAAGGGTTTTATGCTTACTGCGTAATCCTTGAAAAGCTGAGAAATTTTTATTAATACTGTAACCTGTAATAAGTTTCATATTAAGCTAAACGTATAAACAAAAAAAAATTTGTTATGTATTTGAAATAAAAAATGTTTGTGATAATATTTTAATGTCATACATGGGTGCGTGGCGCAGTTGGTAGCGCAGTTGACTCTTAATCAATTGGTCGTGGGTTCGAGTCCCACCACACCCAGATTTTAAAACTCAATAATAGCAACGGTTTTAGCCGTTGCTATTTTAATTTCTGAGCAAAAAATACCTAAAAAACAGGTATATAGTGATAAAAATTTTACTTCTTTGGAAAAACTCTGAAATGCGTTGTTAATAAAGGCTTTGAAGGAAATACTCATTTCTTGCATAAAATACTTTTTTCTTGCATTTGACACACAATCCGCACACAATCCGCACACAGAATTAATTTATTATGAAACTAGACTTTCTAATGCTAATTCCCTTTCTCCAGCTTCTACACTTAAATACCTTTCAGTCACCGAAATATTACTGTGAGCTAATAAATCTTGTATCACTCTTAAATTTGTTCCATTTTCTAATAATCTTGTACCAAAAGTCCGCCTAAAGTCATGGAAATGTAAATCTTCTATACCAACTTTTTTACCTGCGGATTTTATTGATTTTAATAGAGTAGTAAATGGTTTGTTAGTTTCTGGATTTATAAATAAGTAATCTTCAGCTTGGTTGTAATAATATTCTATAAGACTAAATATAAAGCTATTCAATGGCATGGTAATTATCTTTTTTCCCTTATTTTCTGATTTTGTAAGTTTTATATACTTCTTTGCTATATTAATTTGTTCTTTCCTAAGCTGTAATACATTAGATTTACGGAATCCAGTATGTAGTGCTACTAATACAATAACCCTATGTAAGTCGCTAGGTAATAGCTTTAAAAAATCTTCTTGTACTTTTAATGGTAATATAACACTTCTTATATTATCTTCAGTATACTTTTTTACCTTCCGGCATGGATTGTAATCTATATAGTCATTTTCTATCATAACATTATATGCTTTCTTTAAAGCACTATAATACCTATTTACAGTTGAGTTTTTGAGAAATTCACCTTTTTTATTTTTATGTGACTTAAGTTCCAGTTTCATATTTTCTATATCATTAGGTAGAATTGATAAAATGTCCTTATTCTTTCCAAAATATTCAAGAAAAAACTTTTTAAAGATTAAGTCTGTTTTATATGATTTTTTATTTGTCTTAGAATACTCAAGATATTTATTTATCATGAATTTCATTGTGTAAGTAGTTATCTTTTCTTCCTTTTTAACAAGTCCTAACTGTTCTTGCCTCAACTGAAATCTAATACCGTCTTCTAATGCAATCGCTTCTTTTTCAGTTTTAGCACCATCACAGAGTTTGTGATAGCGTTGTTCATTAACCTGTCCACGACAATACCACTTACCATTTGGTTTTTGGTAAACACTCATATTAATGCTCCTTTCTAGCAAAAGGGGAGTTTTACAACTCCCCAGCAATAAACTTTTCTAATAAATGTTTTCGGATTCTTACAATACCGCCAATTTTCATTATTAGCTGTGGGGGCATTTCTTTCCTGCGAATCCAGCTTCTTAGCGTACTTTCTTTTGTTTTAAAAATTGCAGAAGCTTCTTTAATGGTTAATAAATTGCCATTTTCTAATATTCCGTTTTCCATGCTCAACCACCCCCTACGCAATTTTTTGTAAAAAGTTGTTTTTGCAAGTTTCAATCATCTTTTTGATTTGTGGGGGCTGTTCTTTGCATAAAACATATTCTTTAACCCTAGAATCTAATCGTTTCTCTGTATCGCAAAAAACAGTATAAATATTAATTTTTCTAGCCTTCAGTCTGCTGATACACTTTGCTAAATATTTAATATTATATAAATTGACACTCTCTTCAGGGGTTATTTTCCCGTAATTAATTAAATGTGCAAGCACTTTATCAACTTGTGACATATTATTTTGTGAATATAGATTACCGTTCATGCTGAAATTTCTCCTTTACAGTTTGAGTAGTTGAATCATAGTAAAGTTCTGCGGTCTTACCACTACCAGTGTGCCTAGACTTTTCGATAATAAACCGTAAGTCGAAATCTCTATATTTTTCAGGCTCAAAGTATGCAGGTCGGTGAATAAAACACACAGTGTCTGCATCTTGTTCAATCTTTCCAGAATCTCTTAAATCCGATAATCTTGGACGTTTGTCCTGTCTGTCTGCATAACCTCTGTTAAGTTGGTGTAAGATAAAGAATGGTTTATTTACTTCCATAGCAGTTAATTTTAGCTCTCTTGAAATTTCACCAATTCTTTCATAGCTTGATTTTGGGTTTCCGCCACTAATTAATCCCAGATAATCTATAAAAACAATGTCACTGTCAGATTTCTTTTCAAGGATTTTGATTTTATCAACAGTCATACTGTATTTTGCCGAAATTCTTACAGGTAAACTCGGTAAAATTTCATAGATATATCTCTGATAAATGTCTTTCTCATATCGGCTAAGAGATTGAGTCCTCAATTTACTTGCATCAATTTTTGCCTGTGAACAGATGAAGCGATTTTGCAGTTGTGCTAAGGACATCTCTAAGCTGAAAACATCAACCTTAAAACCTTGTTTAGCTATGTTTGCTATGATATTAAGCATCATGCAGGTTTTCCCCATACCAGGTGCTCCGGCAAGTATAATAAAATCACCTCCTTGCATACAGCCGAGTTTGGAATCTATGGATGGATAACCTGTTTTTATCAACTTAACATTTTTATCTTCATCAAGCAGTTTATCTGCCTGATATGTAATATCCAACAGGATTGAGGTATCTGTATATTTTTCTTTTTCTTTTTGGATTTTTTCTATTTCGGCATAAGAAGAAGCTTTTTGAGTAATTCTATCAAAATACGCTTCTTGTATTTTTTCGACATAGAACTTGTAATTTATATTTGTGATAAAACTTTCCTGTAGAAAAAGTACATTTTTTTTATCCTCACTGCTGGATAATTTTTCAGCTATATTAAAAACATTTACTTCTTTTCCAGACTTGAACAGAAGTTCTGCAACTTCAAAAATTTTCGCAAACAGACGAGTTGTAAACATCTTTTGGGATAATTGGCTAAGAATAGCTTGTTGCATATCCCTTTTTGATGCTACTAACATTGAGGTAATTTCTTGTTCGTAGTCTTTTAGTAAAAGCATTTATATATAGTTTCTCTCTCTGATTTATGACGATAGGGTTAAGCGACATCCGCTTCTGGTGGATATTCCTCACTCTCGCAATCCTTAATATCTTCATATTTATTAAGTGCTGCATTCCATTGAACTTTCTTAAAGTTCCAACCAATAAGTTCAATTTTTCTGCGTTTTTTCATATCCTTAGTTTCATATTCATAAATACAAACTTTCCCGTTAATACGGATATAATCTCCTTGCTTACACTCATCAGCAATACGTTCTGCGACATTGTCTTTTTTTGTATTAAAAAACACTATTGGGAAAGTTTCGTATTCATCTATTTTCGGCTTCTTTTTACCTAGATAAATTGTTGTTTTACATGTACCATTATCTAAATATTGAATTTGAAGCCAATTTAAGCGTCCAAGTAGTTTAAATTCATTCATTAACAATTTTCCTTTCAATATTTTTATCATCCCAATTCGTGATATCTTTGGATTCGGACATATCAGCTAAAATCTTGATTTTAGTTGTATTATCCATATCTAGAGCCTTTCGGATTTCTGCTGATTTTGGTAAAGTTTTCATTAACTGTAATAAAACAGTTTTCTTGCACATAGAATTTTCATCAGTAACCCATGCGGAATTAGGGTTGAAATGAGGTTCTTTGATTTTTACATATTTCTTTTCAGCTTCATCAAATTCCATTTCAATATATGCTTTTGAATGTTTTTTAGCATGCTTGATACATTCGGTTCTATTCATGACCTTAAATAAACACGAACCATTAGCAAGATGAGCAATAGCATAGTATTTGATAGGTTTTCCTCTATCTATTTCGCCGTTTTCATCAGGAGTATCATACGGTTTATGTTTAATAAACTCACTTGTACCATATTCATAATCAAAGTAATCTTTGTCATAAACAGTGTGCATACTAATTTTTAGCGCAAGCTCATGTCTGTGAAACAATTCAACATATCCTTTGTAGCCAATTACAAACTGAACTTCTTTGAGTTTAGTCCATTTACCATTTATTTTTCTTGAATTGTTGAATACAAGAAAATAGGCCTGCCCGTCAACATCCGGCTCTAATCCTAGTTGAGCAGCTTGAAATAAAGCTCCTAAAAATGATTCCTGCGTACATTCCGCAAGTTCGGGATTTTTCCGAACAGTTGTTAAGGCTATCCTTCCAAGTCTTTCAGCCGTCATGTGTGAAGGCAGAGCTTTTCCGAGTTCGATTAAGTTTTTTTGAATTAAATCCATAATCGGTTTTGATTTCTGTCGTTGTTCAATTACCTGTGTTTTAAGTTCTGCAATTTGTGTACTCATGTTATCCTTTCTGTCTTACGACTTTTTTCTTCTTTGAGTTTAGTTTCTTAATACTTCCCATATTTTCACCGCAAAAAGGACAGTAATAGTAACCAAAAGATACTATTAGCTGTTTTTTGCGAGGGAATCCACCGCAAAATTCACATTTCATTTTCTTATATTCCTTTCATATTGTTGGTTATGCAGCTTTTTTCTTTTTGTCAAATACTCTCAAACTACGGGTAGTTGAACTACTTGTATACTTTTCATAGAGATTATCTGCTTTGAGCTGTTCTGTATTTACAATTGGCCGTGTCACTTTATACCATGACACTTTATATTTATCGGTAAGGATACCGGCATGGGTGTTAATGATATTTTTGAGTTCTGCTTCTAACAACTTTTTCTCTACATCAAGAGCTGACATTTCAGCTTTGATACTAACAAGCTTTTCAATCTGACTTTCCAAATCCTGATTTTCAATATATTCTTCATTTATATCAGGATATATTTTAGACATTACTTCGTTATCTTCTGGTGCTATTGCAGGCATAGTTTTTGTTTGAACACAGTCCCAAAATTCTACAGCCATATTAACCATAATTTCAAAGAGTTCCGCGTCAAACTCTACCACTCTGGTTTTAAAGGATTGTCCGCCAATAAGAACAGCGATATGTCCTCTCTTTCTGCCTGTAATCCCGAGATACCAAATTACTTGCAATATGTATTCTTGTGGGATTTCTTCACCTCCCCATTCATCCTTTTTATAACTTGAACAGGTCTTGCACTCTAAAAGCTCATCCGTTCCTACAATAATTCTGTCGACATGTGCAACTAAAAATGGATATTTTTTATGAGTATATTTTTCTTGGCGTTTACGAACCTTTAAGCCTGTCTTTTTAGAAAACTTTTTTGCAACAAAATCTTCCAATTCTCTACCCAGTTCCTTTGCTTCATTATTGGAGTTATCGTTCAGGTCGATTTCTCCAATTTTTTCAAGCCACAAAGTTAGAGAAGTTTTCCAGCGGTTCATACCCATTACAGCGGCTATATCAGAGCCGCCTATATACTCTCTGCGTTCTTCTGCGGTAAACATAGGTTTACTCCTTTCGTTTAATAGATTTCTTTATCAAAACAGCCATTTACTGTAAGATAAGTAAAATCGTCATAAGCTGTATTATCTTCTATAAATGCGTAATCTGTTGTATCACTGCCGTCTGCAAATGCTAAAATTAATTCAGCATCCTGATTATGGCATTCTCGCAGGGTTTCAATGATTTCTCTGATTTTCATTTCCGTTCTCCTTTCATAAAAGTTTGCACAACAACTAAACCTACATAGATAAGACATAAAAAGACAGCCTACTATGGGGTTTTGTTTGTATTGCCCTTAAAACCAACTCTCTCGAAATTTAAAATGTTGTTTATATTATTAATCGACTTACTTAATCTGTCAATACATATTGACAAGAAAAAAATATTGGTTTACAATTTGTCATAGCTAGGAAGTCTGAAAAATTGTCTGCAAGGACAAGACATTACAGTTTGTAAATTTTTTATTCAATAAAATATGTCAATACGTATTGACATAGGTATAAGGAGAGTTATGGCTATTATAAAATCCTTACAAGATATTAGAACAGAATTTAAACATAATGATATTTTTAAACAATACACAAAAGAAATTGAAAAAATCTCCGCAACAGAATATGCAGAGATTCTTGATACAACAAGGCAAAATATAAGCTTAAAATTTAAAAATGATTCATACTTGCTTCTAAAAGAGAAATTACGTTTAGTAGAACATTTAGAAAATATTAATGCTACAAATTCACCGTTATATCAAAAACTCTATATTGACACGCGAAAAGATTATAATGAATCCAGAAATTCTAATATTCCTGTACGCGCAGAAGTATCTGCAAGCTGTGGCACAGGAAGAAGTGTCTATGATGAAGATATTACTGACAAATTATCTCTACCCAATAAATTGCTTGATTTTTTCAAAGCTAATAAAAGCATGACGGAAATTATTTATGCAAAAGGGGATAGTATGCTCCCAGAGATTAATGATAACGATATGTTATTAGTGGATAAATCGCAAACAAATATCCGCAACGGTTCTATATATGCTTTTAATTATAATGGAGAAATGATGTGTAAACAGCTAAATACAAGTAATGATAGCATAATAGCTGTGTCAAAAAATCAAAACTTCACTCCATTTATAATTGATACATCCTTGCATTTTAAAATTATTGGTCGTGTTGTTGGGTTATTTCGTCAGGTAAAATAAAATCTTTATCTTTCTTCTCTATATTCGTTTGCTTTATCTTCGATATTAATTCGTTTGTACATATTACTTCTCCCATACATTCAAAACTATAAAAATCTTCTTTGCACTTCCGACAGTATAAGTGTTTTTCCGAATGCAATGATTTATATAACCTACTTCCACAACGAGGGCATTTTTCGGTTATTTCTTTCTCTTCAAGAATTTCGGAAATATCAACCAAGTCTGGGTTAATAATTGCTTCCATTAGCTCGATACAACCTTCAAATTTATCAGGGTATTTTTTCATTTTGTCATACACATCTGAATAATTATATCGGTCTGCAATTTCATTACATTCTTCTTGAAGTGTATTAACATATCCTTCTACAAAGTAGTCGTGTATATATCTTTCAAGTCGCTCAATTAAGTCACTTGCAAGGTTTTTATCAATTTCAAAAATATCACCTTCGATATTTCCTAAATTTGCACCAAGCAAATCAACTAAAGATAAAGTATTATCATCATTAATGACATAATCAAATTCCACACTTTCAAGTAGTGTACTTAATTTTATTTTTCCCATCATATAAATCCCCTAATAATCTAGTCGAAAAGCTATATAATCAGCTTTTCTATTTTGAAGAGCTTCCAATTCCTCATTTTTTAAAAATTGTTTTAAATCTGGAAACGCTTCAATAACACTGTAATCAACCCAATTGTCTGTAGAAAAGCTGTCAATTCCTGTAATTCTATTTATCTTTTCCATATCATAAGGTTTTTGTAAGCTCATAATGACTCTATCTATCATTTATTTTTCCTTTCAAATTCTTGTATTTCTATTTGCCAAGAACCATGCAGTATGTTATAAACCTTTATTCTATTTGCCAGAATAAACTGGTATGCTTCTTCAAAATTTATAAAATCCATATCAGCATTTTCAATTCTAGACCACATTTCACCAGTATTTTTATCATTATAAAAAACTAGCGTCTTTAAGCCGTTATACCCACTTCCGATAAAAATTCTGCTTTTTTTATCCTGAATATAGCTTTCATATAAATTTGCATAATCATATTCTTCGGGAATGGAGTATTGGTTAAATTGTAATTTTAGCTGCTGCATTTTATACCCTTTTGTTTCTTTCTCAAGCACTTTGCTTGTTTAATAAATAATTTAATTCGTTATGCATTTCCCTATACATACCGTATAATTCCGCAGAATAGTTCTTTAGAGAAATATAAACATCTGTATTCTTGAATTTTTCAAGCGAAAAAGCTTCCAATGTATAATCTTCCATATTTATAAGTGGACTATTACCAAGCTCATATAACTCCTCATAGTCAAGATTCTCTATCAAATCTTGAAAGTATGTGTATATTTCTAAACTTTCATCTTGTAATAAAAAATCACTATAGCCATAACTATAAGTATCATTTGAATACCAGATTCCATCTTCAACAATTCCGGCTTTGCAATTACAAATAAAAGATTTCCCTTTATTATTCAGGAATGCAAACTTATTATTACTGCCAATGGCAAGTTCTATAAGATTCATAATACATTCATCTTTTACAAAATCTTTTTTCAATTTCTTCAGGTATTTTTCTACAAAAATTACAGTATCTGAAATTTTACTTTTCTTTGGCACATCTATATCTAAAATTCCGTTGTGAATCATAACTAAGTTCTCATTTACAATATGAGGGTGGCAGTTATTTTTGTCCTTCAAGCCAGATGTTCCTATGCGACAATGAATAAGCATATCACCTTGTGCAATTTTCTCTGCTTTTCGGATGGCCTTTATAAATTCCTCTTTCTTGAAAATACCTTTGATAATGTACAACATACCGTCTTTAGCGTATGCTATTCCTGCACCATCATAATTATTTTCAAAACAATTTTTTAAATATTCATCACTTATTTCTGTTCCTTGTGGTTTTACTATTGCTATACACATTATGCTGCTATCCTTTCTTCTTCAAATCTTTGTACAATACCCATGTCGTAAATAAACGCATAAAGTTCAGGGTAAAAAATGCCATTAAGCTTTACAAATTCAAGATAATCACCTGTGCTTGCAAGATTGTAAGTTTCTTCTCTAAATTTTGCATAGTCTACAAGTGAATAAACGGTTTGTATATTTTTCTTTATACGTTCAATCCTTGTATTGGAATTAAAGATTCTAAATTCATACGTTCCAGTTCTACAATCATAATTTAGTGCCGTATATCGACCAGTATCTGTAATATAAGGAAAATCTTCTTTATCAGACAAAATATCTATTACACTTCGGGCTTTTGTATATCTGCACCAGTCATCTATTTGTGCTTGCTTTCTTTGTGTAATGGCTTTCCAAACTTCCATATCAGGTTCAATTTCAGAATACAGAACATTTCTCAATACACAGAGCATTTCTTTTGAAAATACTTCCTGTGAAACATGGATATGAATACCGCCCTGATTATGTCCTTTAAAATCTCTATCGTTAAGAAATCTCATTCCGCGCTCTATATTTGGCAGGAATTTTTCAGAAATATATCCTCTTGTCATAGGTTCTGTTACGATTTCAAAGCCTTCCTCTATAGAACCATCGTGCATTAAAACAACATCAGGAACTATGGCTAAAAAATCGTCAGCATAAGCTGAATCACCCGATACCTCTATTTCAAGTCCAAAAAATTCTTTTGTACCAGTTTCTCCGTATATTTGTCTTTTACAGAAGTCCTCATAATCGTGATAATTATAAATAGAATATTGGTGATTTCCTTCACAATCTGGACAATAATTGCACCTGTCGATTTCATTGTAATAATAATCGTCATCACTTACAGCTCTGCCACAATCTTCGCAAGTCCTGTAACTATTACGAAAACACTCATTACAAACCCAGTATTCATCATAAGTTTCACATACACCTTCTCTTGAAAAATATTTATGACAGGCTTCGCATTTATAATAATTATCTAAACATTTATTACATACGTCTTTTCCTTCATCTGCAATCCAATGACAATCCTCTGAAGGATAGACTTTTCCACAATCTTCACATGTGAAATAATTATCATAATAGCAATCTTCACAAATAAAATTACCATCATACGTTTCTGTTGCAGCTTCTTTTAAAATGTATTCGCCGCATTCAATACATTCGACAGAACACTCTTCACAATAAAAAGCACTGTCAATGATGTGTCCGTCATCAGGTAAGACCATTTTTCCACAATTTCTACATATCATTTCTTACTCCTTTCAAAAAGCACCTGTCATTGATACAGGTGCTTTAAATTAGTTCTATGATTTTTTTAGTATTCGCTTGGAAGCATAATTACTCTTTGTTCTGGATGATTTGAAATATAAAATTTCCAATCCCCAGCAGGTAAGTCTGTATACGGATAGTGTTGTTTATGAATCAGGTTTTTATTTCCATCCTCATAAGTAATGTCACACTCGTTATCTTTCACAGAAACAAAGGTAACTATAAACTCTTTCTGTTTATTTGTTAGCGCAATAAATGACATATCATCAAATAACCACATAGCTTTTGCTCTTGTACAAAAATATGCAACTCCGTCAGTTGCATATATAGGTAAAAAACTAAGTTTGTGATATGCAAATGTTCCAGTAAACTGTTCTAAATCACTTTTTAACTTATTTGGTGTTCCCATTATTAGCCTCACAATTCTCTTAATAAATAACTAAACTCTTTTATCGCTTCTTTTGCAGTTTCTTCCTGTTCTTTTTCTGTATAGTTATAACAGCCGTCTATTTCCCAATATAAAGCGTTACCATTATAAATTTGCAGAGTGCCATCTTCAGTTAATTTCCAATTCCAATTCATATCGACTCCTTCAAATGTTTACTTTTTCTGGTATTACTCTTTCTACAATCTGTATTAACCATTTTCTTAGATTTTGTACAAATCATTTTTCATTCTCCTTTCATAAAAGAAAAGCACTCATCATAAGCTGATAAGTGCTATATAGTACGTATATTCACAAAATTAAATTAATGGTAATTTATAGCTTCATCTTTAAATTCCTTATTTATAATCTGTTTGCATTATGAGCTTGATTTATCTTCACTATAAGCAATTTCAGTAATATACAAATCATCTGTTCGAGTTCGCAGATACCATATAGAGCCAATACCATTTGTATCTGCAATATCTAATCGTAAATCTTCAGTTGACAATAAATCTTCTACAGGAGTTTTACTAACTTCATAAAAGTCTGATAATTTTAGCAATTTCTTTTTTAAGCTTTCCATTGTCAATCTTTGATTAACAAGTTTTTTCAATTTGCTACGCATTATTTATTATCCTTTCTGCATAAGTATTAACTGCTCATTCCTTTACAATGCCGGAATAAACAAAGAGAGCGGAAAGAAACCGCCCACTTTGCTATCCCCCGCGTATTAACTAATACTAATTTGTTAATATTAACTTTTACATGTCATGAATTAACTACTAGTTAATATCTATTTATCAGTTAATATTAACTAGTAGTTAATATATAGTTATTAACATGTAGTTAATATTAATAGATTAGTTAAAAATACTTTTCGCAATTATTGATATATTATTGCCAAGATTGATTCTGCAATCTTTCCCTTTTTATAAATCCTTGTTTTAGAAATTATAACCCTTTTGGCAACTTTTTTGTTTTATCTTTTTGAATCTACAATTGCGAATATTGATTTACAGAAATTGTATCTCTGCAATTATCTGCAATCATTGATAATTAGCGAAAAGAAAACCCTTTGGTATAGACAAGGGCGCGCAAGCGCGTATTATCTATTACCAAAGGGCATTGAGAAAGCGAACTAAGCCGCTTTCTGCTCGCCATCATTATTAGATGAATCAGGAGTCGCCTTACGGAGCGATTCCATTATTTTTTGGTTCAACTCTTTCAAACATCTGTCTGCGGCTACAATATATTCAACAGGCTTCTTATATTGAGCTTCAAACTCGTCATAAGCTTTTTTCTCAATTAAGTCACCCATAGGTTCAACTGCTAAGGAGTTCTTTTTTAAGTTTCTTTCAATAGCCTGAATATAGAACATATTTGTAAGATTTTGACGATTGAACTTGTAAGTAATAACTGACATATTAAAGTCAACATTTCCGATATGATAGTCAAAAAGATGACCTTCTTTTTTAAGCCAATACAAAATACCTTCCCAAGAATATACTTTTTTAGATGTTTCAAATAAATGACCAATACCATCTTTGTCAAAGTATTGCTCAGCAAAAAGTCTGCCATAGACATAGGAAAACAAGTTAAATTTTTTAGATTTTTGCATAATAAAATCCTTTCTGCGTAGTATCGCGTCTTTTCTGTTCACACCCATAACTACACAGCACGAATTAGAAATAGCGGAGCGGTTTTGGTAAAAATTATACAATTCTTGTTACAGTTCTTAACAACACCATAACTTAAAGGCTATAGATATTGTTGTTAGGAAGTGTAACAAAATTTTCATTTCAGTATAATTTTTACCAAAAATTTCTAATTTGTGCTTTAATCGGAGGGAACAGAAAAGACGCGATACGGAGCCAAGCGAGTTTAGACAATAAAAATCTAATTTAAACTTATTTGTTATGTCTATGGCGGACTTTTTGCCAAACGCATTGCACATTTGATATATTTAAAACATTTAATAATATTCACCATTTTATTGATTGTAAGATGCAAGCTTGTTATCAGGATTTATAGACCATAAGGATTGACAAAACAGGTAAAATCATAAATAATATATATAGGGGGAAGCCCTTGACAGCTTCGCTAAAAACTTGCCAAGGACTTCGCTTAGTACCCCCTATTTAAATAGACAAAGTGCTACTATGAATAGCGTTGCTACGAATAGTAGCATTATTATTTTATCTATCATTGGTTTGCACCCTCCTTTCCTAACCAATTTCTTTAGTACTCGTGTGTTAGGAGTCGGGTTTTAGGCACTACCCTATAAAGCACAAATAGAGCTTTACTCTAAGATTATACTACTAATTAACGGCTATTACTATATATAATAGCCGTTTTTGTTGCATTATCCATGCCTACTAACGTATAGCCAGCTATCAGTTATCGCATGTTTCTTTTGTTATAGACTCTTCATAAGAACGCATACTACTATAGAAATTCAGCAGGGGGCGTACCCCCCTGCTTTAACTTTTCCTAAATATAGAATACACATACCCAGATATCCCCAGACCTCACAGGGGCATTAAAAAGCCCTCTCTATCGAGAGGACTAAAGAGCCTAAAAATCAAGAAAATCAACTTACACCATCATTATAAAATATTTCACAGGTTTTTTGTGACAGAAATGACAACATGTAAAACTATTTTTACAATCTGTCAAAATAGTCACAAATTTTTTACTAAATCGTAAATAATATGAGAGTAGTTGATACGGACATTTGAAGTAGCGTATGTGGAAACACACAGGGGACTGGCGAAAAAAAGTTGACGTATCGGAACCTACGGGGATTATTGTATATGTTTACCCATTGTAATACAAACTTTAAATCACATGAAACATGGTTTCTAAAGGATAACGAAAATTTTACCAGAAGGAAGTTCTATCTAGGTACTTGTCCTATATGCAAAAAAGGGCTTGCACTACTCGTAGAAACAAGAATTTTAGATGGTGAAATATTTAGAGATGCTATTAGCGGAGCTAGGTTAGAAAAACTTATGCCCGTACTTATAAATGATGTTGAATATACAAATAAAGATATGAAAAAGTTTAAAAAAGCCCCTTACGGCTTATGTTATGGAGATAACAAAGAAATCCATAACTCCAAAGGTGAAATTATTGAAATTAGACAATCAAGATGTGATTTTTACGGTAATAAACAATTGGTTTCTTCTGTAAAAATTAATTAAATTTCCTCCTTACCTTATGTGGTGACTTTGTTGATTTAACGGCAGTGTTCTATCCCTTTTTCACCTACTGCCGTTTTTCTTTTTAAAGGATTTTTATATGTCAAAAAACAAAAAAGAAACTGCTAAACGAAAACCTACTGCAAAGGATTGGGCTAAAATCAGAGCTATGTATCTGCGTGGTGAAACTCTTGATTTTGTTATGGAACAAATACCAGATTTAGATATAAAACGTTCCTCCATATCAGAACGAATGTGCAGGGAAGGTATTAATAAAAAGAAAAAAGAAATCGAGGAACGTACCAGAAATAAACTCTATCAACGAGTTGAAGAAGATAAGATTCAAGCAAATGAAAGGCATATTCAACTCTTTAATGAATCTCTTGATGTTATTCAAACGCTGTTAGAACAGTATAAAGAAGAATTGACCGAAGGTAAGTCAAAACCGAGGGCATCCGCATATAATATGGATTTAATTATGTCTGGCATATCTAAAGCTCAAAAAGGATTGAGAGTTGCGCTCGGTATGGATGAGGACGGCAATGTTAAAATCGACCAGCCAGAAGTACTCGTTATAGAAGGTTTTAGTGAGAATAATATTTAACTTCGCTTTGTAGATTAATCTACTTTTCCCCGTATTTTGCAGAGTTTGAAGTTATCTATTTTATTTTCGATACTAAACAGCATAGGGGCTTTATGGAATACATTATTGAAAAAAGTAATAAGACGAAAAAATTAACCCCAGAAGATAAACTTCATCTGGCAAAACGGATTGTTAATGATTTCAAAACTTATGATGATGCCAGAAGCAGCATTTTATCTTTTGCGAATGAATTAATATCAGAAATTTTTTTCAAAAAGAACTTATCCAAAGAAAACGATAAAAATAAAACTTGGAAAGCTAAAGTCAAAATGTGTAAGCTCTTCATGTTTTATCAGACATTTAAAGCTTTTATTTGGAAGAATACATATTCCGGCATTAATTCAATGTTTGATGTTTCTGGAGAATCTTTAGAAGCTGACAACAATTCAAATAAGCAAAAAGCTATGTTAGTGGATATCCTTGAAAAAATGGATTATTCCCATATTTGCGATATTGTTATTGACAATGCATTGTTATATGGGGAATTAATTACTTTCACAACTTGGAAAACTCGCAAAGAAGAATATCGCAGGCCCATTAATTTTTTTGAAACATTATTTGAAGGTGATTTGAAAAAATTACCTAAAATACTTGAAGCTAAGTCTAAAGGAAAGAATTTTTATATTGATGAACGTATTATTTATGATAACCCTTATGTCATACCAGTTAATCCGGCCGATTTTGTATTTGATGTTTCACAATCAGATGACTTTAATAATTGCCCAAAAATCTACAGAACTTGGAGAACTCCTGAAGATATTATAAATAACCAATGCTATGAAATATCAGCAGAAGTCGCAAACGATTTAAGAAATATGATTAGTAAAGAGCCTGATGTTTCAGACTTGATAGACCAGTCAAAAGAATCTCTTTTAAATAAAAATAAAAATGGTTCTACAATCGAAGTGCTAGAACACTGGGGCAATTTCACAATGCCGGACGGTACTGTTTTACGCAATTGGCATGCTGTAGTTGTTGGTGGAAAGTATCTTGTGCGGTTTGAGAAAAACAATTATGTAATTAACCCGTTTACATTTGGCACATTTTTGCAAGAGCCAGAAACTAAACGCGGAATAAGTCCGCTTTATTCAGTTTTGAATTTAGCACATATTCAAGAAGACCTGCTCAACAAGACTGTAGATATGCAATCGTTAACAGAAAATCCACCTTTACTCTGTCCTAAAGATTTTTTTTGATAATGATGATGTAGAACTTTATCCAGGAAAAATTATTACTTATGACCAACAACTGTATACATCAAGCAGTATACAGCCTATGACTTTCCAGAGCAATATTTTTATTAATGATATAACCTTCCTTTCAGACTTAATGAGTGAAATTTGCGGAATTTTCCCCAATATGCTTGGAGCAGAAGAAAGCGGCGATAAAACTGCAACAGAAATAAATGTTAAAGCACAAGGTCAAACAACTCGTTTATCTATGGTATTAGATATTATCAATCAATACTTCATTATCCCGACCGTGAAAAATGTAGCTCAACTTTGTGCAAATTTTAAATTTGGAACTGAACAAGTTTTTCTTAACAAGGATAATAACCCTGAAAATGTTATTATTACTGATGATGTAAGACAGGGTGATTATCGTTATACATATTCTGACAGAAATTCTATGACAGAAAGATTTAGTTTTGCGGATATGGTTATACTTGCGGTCGAACGTTTTGCTAATCATATTCCTTTAAATGTTCAGTCTATATTTGTCTGGTATATGGAACAAAAAGGAGTAGAGAATCCTGAAAGATTTTTGCAATCTGGTATGGAAATTCCGCTAGAAGTTCAACAAATACTATTGCAGAATCCGGCTGTACAGGAATTGATTAATAATATTCAAGCTCAAAAAGCTAACAATAAGCCAAATATACCAGATAGTGCTGAAATTCCAAGAAATACCCCTGAAAGTAAAATGCAAATTTATGAATAGAGATATTATTGCAAAAAAATATGACTTAATCACTTCTGACGATTATTCAATGATTAAGTCATATCAACTTGAAAATATTGTCAAGTTAGCAAATTCAGACATTAACCCCTTAATCCTACAAGGAATGTTAAAACTGATTGCTGATACTGACAAATGGAAATCAGATTTTTTTAATGAGAAGCGGAATGCGAGCAGAGGCTGAAAGGATTGCGAGGAGCAATCCTGTAATGCCGTTTAATGCGAGCATCTAAGAAGCGAAGGAGTTAGATATGTCAACCAGTGATGATGCAAATTTTTCTGTCCAAGAAGGACAAGCAGGTAATGAATCTTTGGAAAATCAAATAGACAGTATTCTATCTGAAGATGATATTACAAGTCAAGAGCCGTCAAGTACAGAAATAGATAATGAAAACCCTACAGAATCCCAGAACGCAGAAAATCAGGAGAAACCTGATTACCCTGAAGAATTTTTAAAAAGTGACGGAAGTTTAGATGTTGAAAGCCTGCTTAAATCTTACCAAGAGTTAAAACCTTTGGCGGATGAAAAAGCAAACTGGGAAGAAGAGAAAGAAACCCTGCTGAAACAAGCAGAGCGTTCTAAACAGTTAGAAGCTCAACAGCACGCTATTGCCGAACAAAGCGGATTTCAAAATCAGGAAGATATGCAGTTAGTTATGGAAATAGCTAACGCACAGGCTAATGAGTATGAAAGATTTTTACATACCGTAGCTGAACCAGATAGAGTTCGCGGACTCCTTGCATTATATCGAAAAGTTCCAACCCCTGAACTCTTATCTCAAATCGAAGAAGAATTTAGCATTGATGTTATAAAAAGAGCTTCAATTATTTCAGAACGCTGTAAAAATAATATCCAACAGCGCCAGAATGTTCAACGTTATGAGCAATATCAAAAAGAAGCTAAAGAATTTGTTTCAAACGCTATTAAGAATTATCCTGAATGGTTTGACATCCCAGAGTTTGTAGGATTTTTCAAAGAAGCTTTATCCGTCAAGGGTGATGCCTTTGAAACATCAAGACTTATTCAACACTTAGAAAACCTTAAACAAGTTTTTCGCAAGCAGTTTCTCGAAGAACAGAAACTTAACTCTGAAAATGAGAAAGACAAAGATTTACTAAAAAATCTTAGTCCTAAGGCAAATCCTAAAACGATTCCCCACAAAAGGTTAGAGGATTATACGGACGCTGAACTTGAATCAGCAATTGAAGCTTTAGTTTGAGAGGAGATTAATATATGTCTGATGAACAGTTAATGATTACGACCTTTACCAAAGCATACAATAAATACATCTATGATGAAATGGTAATAGGGCAATTAGCTCATACCGAGCTAAAAGATGGTGTCAAAACAGGTGCTGAAGTTGATGTTATAATGCCAGCTATGGTTAATCTATTTGATTATACTGGCGGTGATTTGAATGATGCGGAATTGACAACGACTACTACCGCTAAAGTAAAATTTGATAAAGGTAAAGCTTTTCACTTTGAAGTAGATGAAGTCAAAAAACAACAGATTGAAAACGCACCAGACTTAAAACAGAAAGTTGAACTTGCAAAAGAATATTCTTCTGATGCAATAAAACAATTTGCCGCTGCTGTTGATACTGCTTACGGAAATCTTTATACCAGAGCAGGGCATTATTTGTCAGGAGCAAGTAATGCTTCGATTAAACTTGATGCCGACTATGCAAAAGAAATTTTAGCATATATGCAGGCAGAATTTCAGCGCGGTGATAGGAAAGGTCACACAAACTGGATAGACGGACAAATGGTAGCAATTGTTCCGCCGGAATATCAGTTCTATCTCGGTAAACTTGATGATTTCAAATATGTTGAATCAGGTCATAAAAAAATGGCTAAAGGTTTTATTGGTAAATTATCCGGCTGGGATATTGTTGTTTCTAACAATATTGCTTCAGTTATTGAAGAAGATGATAGTATTACTTATTATCCTTTATTTGGTATTAAAGGTAAAACTCTTGCAGGCGGTATTTCAAAAAATCTCAACATGAAAAACTATATGCCTGAAAAGAATTTTAATACCAGATACAAAGGTTATGGCTTATATGGTGTAGGTGCGCCTAGAGCTGATTTCTTAGGAACTGTTAAAATTACTGCCCCATTGGCATTATCAAGCAGAGCAGCTTAATATTGCCCCGAATATTAGAAAGGATTTTTTATGGCTAGAGATGAAATAACTATCCAAACTCCTATTATGGACAATACAGAATCTATCGGATTAAAAACCATTACCCCGAAGTCTGTTACTGTCGCTAATGGTATTGTTCTTAAAAATGCTATGGCTTGCTTGAATAATACTTTATTTATCGTGCTGTCGAACACTGCTTCTTCAGCAGACTCAACAATTATATTTAGAAAAGGGGATAAATACCCGAATACAATGCTTGGCGACCTAACATTGTCTGTAGAGAAATCTTCAACAACAATTTTTCAGGTTCAAGATCCGGCACGATTTGTTGATAATAACGGAAATATAAATATAGACTTTGGTTCTGAATTTACTGGAACGATTTATGCTATAGGAAAAAAAGTCGGATTATAACGCACATACTTAAATAGGGGGCTTTTGCTCCCTATTGTCTTTATTAAATATTTAAAACAAGGAGCTTTATGATTGAAATTAAATTTAAACCAACTGGGCATACTTTTACCTTGCCAGATGAAGAAGCAATCAGAATAGTTAAAGAAGATAGAGGTAATTATCAAGTTGTTAAAGGAAAAGTACCTGAAGAAAAAAAACAAAAAGAAACTAAATCGGTACAGGAATTGGTCGTTAAAGAAGAAAAAACGAAAGATACACAAAGCAATAATAACAACGCTAAAGGACAAAACAAAAACAAATCTAAGGAAACAAGTAAAAAATGACATTGACCTTTCTTACCATATATAATGAAGTCGCAGGTCAAGCGTGGTCTATGTATGACGGAGATGCCGAAAGCGTTGATGAAATGGAAAGTGCCTTAAAATCTTCTATTAATAAGGCTCTTTCAGAGATTTGGTGTTCTTATCCATTCCCTTTTAGAATAAAGACTATGACTATTACAACAAGGGAAGGTGTCAATGAATATGCAACTCCAAATGGGAATATTCTTAAAAAAACAGTATCAGGGAAACAAGTTTATTCAATACGAATAGGAACTAATTATCTGGAGTATCTTGATAATTATGAAACATTGAAAGAAAAATCCGGCAAGCCTGTCGGATTTTATGTATCTAATGAAAATATATATCTATACCCTACTCCTGATGATAGTTATACTGTAAATCTAGAATATTTAACTCTTGCAATCGGAGAAGATGATTTTGGCACCGCTATATATTTTCTCCAGAATGATGAAGATGCAATAAACATTCCCGAAAAATATGAAAATATTTTCAAAAATGCTTTAATCACAAAATCTATGCTCTATGCTATAGCATCAGAAACAGACGAAAACTATTCAGGCTATAAAGAACAATATGATAAAGCTTATAAAATCTTGATTAATTATACATCAGGATTAGAAAAAGAACGCAAGGTATATTGGTAATGGCAACAAAAATTTCTTCATTAAAATGTAATAGATTTGGCGGCATCAGAAGAATAAATGCAACTTTTGCAAATGAATTGATATCCGCTTCTGACCTGCAAAATGTAGAATTATTTAATACTGGAATCAATAGCGGTGTCGGAATAAGAACAACAAAGGGCAATACTGCTGTATGTAAAAGCATACCAACTGATGAAAAAATTATCAATTTATTTGAAAGTGTTCAGGGCAATACCAATTATTGTTTTGTCTATACTGAAAACTCTGCCAAAGGTAAGATTTACTCTTTTGATATTAATACACAATCAGTAACTTTATTGAAAGATAACATGACGGTTACTGGGCAATGCTGTGGGTTAGATATTGCACAAGGCTGGTCTGATTTATTTATTTTTTCTAATGGCGAAGAGCTTCTTAGTATAGAAATGAGTGCCGAAGAAAAGATAAAAATGATGAATCTTGTTGATATGGACGACCGCCAAGTAAAAGGCTTAGGGCTTATCAATTATGACAACAGATTATGGATTTTTAACGGAAATGTTCTCTGGTATTCCGTACAAGAAAATGTCTATGATTTCTCAACTTCTGATGCACAGATAAAAACTTCTGCCGGCTATATTGAATATGTTAAAAACATTACTGCAATAACTCCATATTTAGGCAGTCTTGCTATATTTTTCAGGGATAGTTCAATTCTTTTGTCCGGCGAATATCCTTATGAGCAAACAGATGAAAGTCCTGGCGGTTGTGCAAGTTATAATGCGTTAGTATTTCACGGTACTGAACTTTATTTTTATGATGATACTAAAAAAGGAGTCTTTTCTTTCAATCAGGTTATTAACGGCGATAAAACATTAGGTGATAATATTGCCCTTGATATACAAGAAGAACTTTGTTTTGTAGAAGCCTCTCGACTTAAAGAAATTAGAGCTTTATCTATAGTTTTGTCTGATAGGAATGAAATTTGGTTTTTAATCCCAACATCCGAACCTGATGTAAAAACAATAATGATTTTTGATTATATCCACAAAGAATGGGTAAAACGAAAATGTCCTTATACGACCTGCTTTAATATTTTAAACAGTGAATTATATTCCGGCGGGGAAAATGGCAGAATTTATAAAGAATATGAAACAGATTTATTTGATGGAGAATTTATCCGTAGTTTCTATAAATGTACCCCTCTTAATCTCGGAGTAGATAATACTTTAAAGATTCTTTATTTCCCACCGCGAGTTACTATTGATATGACTTATTCCAGTGATTTTTGGATTAGGTATATCAAAAATTATGATACATTCAAAGCTCCGAAAGTCAAGCAAATAAAGATTAAGACCATGAAAAATGCTCTATATTATGATATCGGGCATTGGGATAAAACATATTTTCCACTAAAAGAGTTAAATTCCATATACAAATTACCTTCAGCAACTTTCAAAACTCTTGAAATTCAGTTATATACTTATGCAAGTGGTGAAGGATTCTGCATCAAAAATATTGAGTTCAGTAAAATCAAAGTAAAACAAATATGATGGAAATTGTAATTCCTACATCTTTCAACTTTAACTATGAAGAATGCAAGAAATTATTTTATGATAATCAGAACCTTTTAGAGGATTTTGGGGATTTTGATGATATCATCAAACAAACATTCTTTTACTCATTCTTTGTAAACGGAGTTCATATTGGGTGTATTTACTATTATGAGATTGACGGCAAGCTATATGTTAATGCCGTTGCATACAGAAAAACACATTTAATTAATATTGAGTGTTTTAAAAAATCTTTAACCTGGTGGAATTGTGATATTTACGCAAGAACACATCACAAAACAGCTATTTATACAATTTTGAAATGCGGATTTAGAAAAATTGGTGAAAACTTATATATCTATAAAAGATAGGAGTGTAAAACATGGGTGGCGGTTCAAGTTCAAAATCTAATTCAAGTTCAACGACTACATACAAAAAGACAACAACAACCAATCCGTATGTTACTTCTGTTACAGATAATAACGGAACTACTACAACATTAAATGATGGTACTGCATACAAAAGTGTCTATGATTATATGAATAAAAATATGGATTCTTTATTAGAAGAATACCGAAACCCTACTATTGAAAGTGAAACTAATCAGGCATTACTCAAAAATTATACACGAACCCTTAATGATGAAAGTAGAAAAGCTTTAGAAAATAGCATTATAAGCCCTCTGGCATCAAGAAATATGCTGCGCTCCAGCAGTGCAACTAATTTGTATTCTGATTTGTCAAAAAATATTACTGATAATATCTCCAACTATACCGCAGAATTATTAGCAAACAGTCAGAAAAATACAGGAGATATGATTGCACTTTTAACAAACGCGTATTTACAGGGGCAAAATGCGGTGAACGGAAATCAAGCTCTGTCATTAACAACAAGCTCCGGCAACGCTACGACAACTGGAACAGGAAGTACAAAATCTTATTCTTATGGAATGTAATTATGTATAACGAAAACGAATTAATCAGAGCTGCTATTGATAGAAAAATCAGGGAATCATTAGCAGCTCAACAGCAGGAAAATAATATATCAAACCCTTTGGATAGAATTAATAATATTGGTAACAAACTTGATTCTGCAAGTAGCATTTTCTCTACAGCAGGAGATTTTTTAAGTAATAATACACCCTTAACTAAGCTTGGCGCAGGAAGTCAAGCGGTTGGAAAGATTTTGCAAGAAGGTGCTAGTAGTATAGCACCTTCTATTGCAAGTACAGCAGGTAGTAGTGCTGCCGGAACTGCTGCTGGTTCTACTGCTAGTGGGGCTGCTATGGCTGGGCCAATTGGGGCTTTAGTTGCTCTTGGGGCAACGGCTATAGAAGGAACAAATCGTAAACGTGCTAAACAAGCTGGGGAACAGTCAAAACAATTAGCAGAAAATGCTATTGAAACCAGAAATCTTAATACTCCAGTCTTAAACCCAATACAAACTACTCCACAGAATAATAATCAAATCTCTACACTAGAACAAAATGGCAGAGTTGATAATAATACATTGCCAACTCCTATGCCAGAATTACAAGTTTCTCAAAATCCTGAAGAAATGCGTAAATCCGCTTTTGGAAATATTGCCAACGGCCTTGATGATTTTCTGGCAGGATATAAAGAAAATAAGACACAGGGTTTTCATTTAGATAATCTAAAAGCTGATGATAGTAAAAGTATAATGCAAAGACTGGGAGAAGGAGCCGGCACAGTTGCAAGAGTTTCGCAAAACCCTGTCGTTCAAGGAATTATCGCTGGCGGACTTTCGGGTTTATTTTCTGGAGATGCACTTTATGGACTAAGTTCCGCTTATAAATATGCAAATAGTAAATATAAAGCCAATTTGTTTAAAGATATTCTAGCACAGCAAGGTTTAGATGTCGATAACAACAACGGCATTATAGATGCAAGTGACCTTGCTAAAATTTTAGTTTCTCGAAGATATCAAAAAGATTTTATGTCTAGAGGAGAATACGACAGATTTAGACTTGATAATGGTGAACTTAGTATTGATGAATACAATTCACTTATTAACAACCCTGACTATAATCCTGATGAAATCCTCAATATTGCAGGTCTTGGGAATATGGCGAGAGCTAATAGATATTATCATCAAAATAAAACTGACAAACTTAATAACTTCATGTCTATGGATGAATATAATAAGTTACGAGTTGATAACGGTTTAATTACTCCAGAAGAATATGAAAAAATTATCAACAGTCCTGACTATAACCCTGATGAAATCCTCAATATTGCAGGTCTTAATGCGGTTTCCAAAGCAGGAAAGTATATGCAGGATAATAAAGAGTCAAGAAGTAAAAACTACTGGAGAAGTCAAAATAAAGGTCAAAATGTTATCAGGGTTGAATACGGGCAAAGACCTGATACTCACAATTACACTCATGTTACTTATGGAGAAAAACCTGAGAACAAGAGTACAACTTATATAAAATATGAGAACAAACCCCAATCTCACAAACCTCAAACAACCGTACAATCTAAACCAAACAAACCCGTTCCAGGTTCCAAAACTTCTACTTCAAATACTGAAAGGGTTCTGGTTATGGATAAAAACGGAAATACAGGTTCAATACCAAAAAATTATCTTTTGGATGCACTAAAAGAAGGTTATAAATTAATCAGGGGTAAATAACGGGGATAAAGACTATGGAAAATACCTTAAATAAATATGATTTCCAACCTGATAATAAGTTTGACTTTCAACCTGATGAACAAAATTTAAACAATAAGTTTGATTTTCAGGCTGATGATGTGAAGCCGTCAGAAGAAACAACTCCAATGCTGACAGGAAAAGTCGAATACATTTATCCCTTTGATTCTATCCATAATGATAAATCTCTATCACAGGAAGAGAAAGCTCAAAAGATTCAAGAATTTGGGGAACGTGAACAAAAAAGAATAGAGAAAGAACATAAAATAAAAATGGCTAAATTATATGGCGGTGCTGCTTTAGAAATAGGCAGTGCTGCCATACCTTTTGGCGGAGCAGCTAAATTGGGCGGACAAGTTGCACTTAAACTTGCTAAGCCAGCCTTTTCAGAAGTTTCTAAGCGCGTTATTGCTAAAAACATAGGGAGCGGTATCGCTTCTGGGCTTGCAAGTGGAGCAATGTTCGGCACTGGTGAAGGTTTAATGCAGGATAAAAATATGTCAGGTATTGCAGAGGAAACTCTAAAAGGTGCAAGTGAAGGGACTTTAGGTGGCGGTTTAATTGGCGGAGTTGCAGGTAAATTGGCAACTAAAATTGGAAGGACAAAAGATGTCATTCAAAAAACGCGTAAAAGACAGCCAATTTCAGGTTCAATAATTGAAGATGAAGTTAGAAATCTTATAAATACCAGATGTTCAAATATCGATTCTGCAAAATTTGATGCTGTCCAGAAAATTAACAAATTTATTTCGCAAATTGATGATATATCAAAAGAACTAAATGTGAATCCTAAAAACTTACGCGAAGTTTTAACCTTTCTGCGAGAGAATGAAGGTTTACCGACTAAAAATCTTAATCGGCCGGATTTAGAAAAACTTTTTGAGAATCTAGATTTTAACCAGAGGATAAAACTCAAAGAACTGGCACAAAATCATTTTAATGAAATGGAAACCTTCTGGCAAAATTTATCTAATGTTAAAGGAATAAAAAGTTCAGTCAATCCATATACATATATTACTCATATTTGGAATTTGGGAGATAAAGAAAAACTCGCGTTAGAAAATTATTTAAGAACAAAATCTGGGTTTGAAAGACGAAGAATAATACCAACATATAAAGAGGGCATTGAAAAAGGATTATACATTCCGGCTGAAAATGGATTATATTCTCATATAGATTTAAACCCTAAAACTCTAGACTATGCAGAGATTCAAAAAATCCATGCCGACCAGTTAATTGATTCAACTGAAAATACAAAGTTTCTGAACGAAATCAAAAAATTAGCCAATGCTAATCCGAAATACTCACAAAAAATTTATGACCTTTCTGATATAGTTCTTAACCCTGTAAAGCAAGAAAAAAACGCAGAAACATTTGCAAATAAATTGCTTAAAAAAGCTGGTAATACCTATGATTTGGTTAATAATTTTGCAAAAGGTTGTAAATTCTTATTTAACGGTATGCATGCAGTTGCACTAACTGAAAGTGCTGCCGCACATGAAGGAGTATTGCCTTTTAAAACTCTCAAAACTTTAGGGAATCTTCCTAAAATTATTGATGGTATAAAAAATAATAACTATGAACTTTTTAAAAATACTCCTCTTGCGAAACAGGCTATTCAAGATGGTGTGCAATTTGGTGCGATTTCGGATATCAGCATAAAAGACTTAAATACTTTTATTGATGGCTTCTCTAACTTATTAGATAAAGTTTCTCTGGGGGCAAGTAAGATTATTACAAAACCCATGAAAGCTTATGTTGATGTGAATAATAAGTTTTTATGGAATTATCTGCATAATACTTACAAACTCCATGCCTACGATAGTTTAATCAAGCGAGCTTCTAAAAACGGCAAAATTTCATTATCTGATAATGTCCGTAAAGATATTGCACAGCTTGTTAATGATACATTTGGCGGTCAAAATTGGGAAACTCTCGGAATTAAACCTCAAACAGTACAAACGGCAAGAAGGCTAATGCTTTCTCCTGATTGGAATATGTCTGCAACATTAAGACAATCCTTTGCAGTATTTTCATCAAGGGCAGGGCAAAAGTTTTTAAACAAATTTGCAGAATCCGGCAAGTTTGGTTCTGCGGTTCGGGAAATTTCCAGAAAGGTTGGTTTATCATCTTTTGTTAATGATGTTGAAGGTGCAGGGGTTCGTGGGGATTTGGCAAGAAAGTATTTTATGACCTTTCTCGTCCAGACTGCTATTTATTCAAATTTGATAAATGCCTGCAATCGTAAGATTGACTCAATAAAAAATCCTGATAAATATACCGAAGGGATTAATTATTCTTCATATAGTAATAATCGTTTTACTGAACGAGATAATATCGGCAAAAGAGTTGTTGAAACAATATTTCCCAGACCTTATATAGAAAATGATAAATATGGACGAGAGATTTATGCCAGAATAGGGAAACAAACTCTGGAAGTTCCTGAAATAGTTGAAGATATGCCCCAAAGTGCAATCCGAAAACTTGCTTCTAAGTCTGCTCCTCTTATAAATCCTATTGTAACAAAAGCTTCAGATGAATTGACAGATAATTGGAATAAATCCAGCATTCAAGATAGATACAAAGATACTTTCACCCCATTTACAATATCTGGAAGCAAAAATCGATTTAGTCCAATTAATATGTTTTACTCAACCTCAAAGGGGCTAAATTACTATCAAGCCCACTCTTATATTAAAGAATGTTTGTTAAATGGGGATTTAGAAGCTATTGAAAAGTTTAAGCCAAAGCTAAAAGCAAATAATATTGATTATAAGAAAATGATGAAAAAAATTGAATGGGAAATAAGAGAGGGAAATTATGACTATTGAACAAATTGAATATGGGAGTTTAGCGAGTTCTACCTTATTAAATAATAATTTTGAAGATTTACAGAATCAAATTACAGCTTTATCCCTTAGGATATCTGCAAATGCATCTAATCTTCAAACTAATACCAGTGATATTGCTGATTTAGCAAGCAGAGTATCAGCATTAGAAAATCAGTAGGAAACAGAATAATGGACTATATAACTATAATTCAAGGTGATGATACAAATTTTCTTGGCGACCAGTTTGTTGTAGTAAATTTTAATACAGATATTGATTTAAGCGGTTTTACTGCAACTTTTACATTGGGTGATGTTACTCTTACTTATGGGAATCTAAGCGGTAAAACCTTTGAGATTATTCTCTCAAGTGAAATAACATCTAATCTTAAAATTGGTAAACAATACGGGGAATTAAAACTTATTGACAATAATGACCGTATCAGAACTGTAAGCTCTATCATACCTTTTATTGTCAAAAAAGGTGTTGATGAAACAATTACCTTTGTAAATAGTTCCCTTACAGTATCTATGAACATTAATGATACTGTCATAGATATTTATGTAGAAACCTCTGGGATATCAAGAAGTGAAGCTAATAGAGTATTAGATGCCTGTAATGAAGCGAAACAAGCTGCTCAAAACTATTCTAATACCGCGCAAAATACATATATTGAACTTAATGAAACTATTACTAATTTCAATAATAATATTTTTGATACAACCGAGTTGGTTAATGAAGCTAAAGAACAGGCAAATATAACTATTGCAAAAGCTGAAGAAGTTACACAGGTTCTCAGCACGTCTGCTCAAAAAGATTTCAGTAATCTTGATGCTGAAGCTCTTGATAAAATAAATCAATCAAAGGCTTTGTATACAGGAAACATATCCAGCGATACAGAGGTTTATAATCAAATTCTTAGTTCTAAACAGACTGCAACAAAAAGTGGTATTGATATTATTGAACAGAATTATACAATACCAGAATATGTTAGTTCTGAATATAACATTATGGAAGGAGAAATTACTGTAGAGAATGGTATTACCAATGGACTAACTTATGAAGGTTGTTATGTATCTGTTCCCGTTGAAGTTTCTTCAACAACGCAAAAACCTTTTAATATCCATGTTGAAGCAATTCTTCAAGAACAAGGCAATTCTTTTATCTGTTATTCTAAACAAAGTGCGATAGGACTACAGCTCCAATATAGCGGCAGTGTTTCTGTATATTTGTATGGTAATGATGGCAATACACAAATGTTAAGTACAGATAACTTACCCATTATACCTGAAGCTAGATATATTTTTGATGTTGGATATAACGAGGAAGAAGGGTTTTATGTCAAAGCTTCATGTAATAATCAAACTGTAGAAGACAGCAAAAATATTGGTGATATCTGGATTAGAGAAGATGTAACAGAGTTTTTCTACGGTAGATGTTCTTATTCCTATGATTGTAAGTTTGAAGTAGATTTATTACATTCATATTTTGAAGTAGAAAACTCAAAAATAAGACCATTAATGCAAATTCCTTATGTTCAATCGCACTCCGGCTCTAAAATCGTAGATGCTGAATACAGAGGATTCGTTCAAGAGTTATATGAAAAAAATGGTACAGCAAATTATTTTACTATTGACGAAACAAATCAGAATTTCACTTTACCAATGGGTGAAATATACGGAATGCTTAATAATACTGCACCTATTACAAACGAAGAACTTAGTGATAATCAAATTATTCAACTTTTAGATGCAATTGCTCCCGATACAAGTGTTATCGTTAGTGTAACAAGTACGCCTACATCAACTTCTCCGTATACCACTAAATGTGCAGGATGGTATGTTTTACTTGCTGATACCACTACAAAAAGATATTTGTATATTAATGGCAAACAAACTCCTTACAGCATACCTGCTAACAATAGCTCTGTATCAGTATTTCTTGCAAAAGGTGATTCAATTTACTGGTCTGGTGCACTTACTGTTGTTTATTCTCAAAAGTTTATTCCTGCAAGAGGTTGTAAGTATCAAAAGTCTTTAGATGAAGAATTAGATGATATTTTAGGATAAATGAAATCAATATTTATCTCTTACTATTACCCCCAAAGAAAGGATTTTTATATGAAAGAAATTATTAAATTTGTCACATTTGATGTGACACCAATTGTTTGCGTTCGTGTAATTCAAGCAGAAGACACAAAAGAAGTTAAAAGAGAAAAGAAAAAATATCCGTTTAAGTTGCACAATGATGTTCCAGTTACAGTTATTACTAATAAACGGATTTTCGGGTTTACTATTCCTAAAAAATATATATGGAATGGAGCTGATATTCCCAGTTATTTGATGCGGATAATAGGAAGTAAAACCGATAATGCTTTTCTCACTGCATCAATGGTACATGATTATATGCTTGAAAACAAAAAGTATATTCATGACATAGTTCTAAATAAATGTATTTCAATAAAAGAATACCGAAGGCTTACAAGTTTAGTATTCAGAGAAATTTTAAAGACCTCTGGTGTTAATGTCTTTAAAGCTAATGTAATGGCTTGGTTTGTTGATATTTACCAGATGTGCCATAAAGGAGCTTGGAAATGTCAATAAGCATGGAATTGATGATTGTAATTGTTGTTAATGTAATGACCGCCGGAATTTTTCTCGGCGGTCTTGCTATGAGTATTAAATTTATTGAACAACAAATAAAACGTCTTGAAGAAAAGCAAGACAAACACAATAACCTTGTCGAACGCATGGTAAAGGTTGAAGAAAGTACAAAATCAGCTCATAAAAGATTAGATATTTTAGATAAAAAGAAATAATGCCAAAATATTCATTACTAGAAAAGCAAAAAGAATTTTTTAATGTACCCCACAACCAACAGCTTGATGTAGTTATATATCAAGGTGGATATGGTTCTGGTAAAACTTGGTGCGGTTCTTTATTAGGTCTTATGCTTGCGAGAAAATATCCTGGCTCGCGTGGTTTAGTCTGCGCAAAAGAATACGTCTTGGTTCGTGATACAACATTAGAATCCTATTTTTCACATCTTGAAGCTATGGGCTATGTTGCAGGCAAACATTACACTTTTAACAAAATTGAAAAGAAGATGGTATTATCTAATGGTTCTGAAATTCTATTCAAGGGGGTTGATAATCCAGAGAAAATAAAATCTTTAAACTTACATTGGGCTGAAATAGAGGAAGCTTCTCAAATTTCCGATAGTGCATTTAAACAACTTATCGGACGTTTAAGAAATACCAATGTAAAACCTTCTTGGGGAAATTTCAGATATCGTCTATTCGGACATACAAATCCACAGGCTAATAAAGGTTGGATTTACAAACGTTTTGTAGAAAATAAAAAAGAAAACTACAGGCTTATTATTGCCCCAACCTCAAATAATATATATTTACCACAACATTATATCGAATCTATGAAGGAAGATTTTGACGAGGAATATTATAGAATTAATGTTCTCGGTGAATTTGGCAACTACTCTTCTGGACTTGTTGTTAAAAACTTTACAGATGAAAATATTAAAAAACTGCAATATAACAGGGATTTACCTTTGCATTTAACTTGTGATTTTAATGTAGATCCAATGTGTTGGTGTCTAGCCCATAAAGATGATAAGAATATTTATTTCTTTGATGAACTTGTTATAGAAAATACTACAACGCAACAAGCAATAGATGAGTTCTTACGCAGATACTCTGAACACAGAGGAGATATTATTATCAATGGTGATGCTTCAGGGGATAACCGTTCTTCACAATCAGAATTTACAAATTATATGATAATCAAACGGGCGCTTGAAGCTTATGGCTATAAGCCTAAATTTCAGCTAAGAGATTTTAACCCACCAATTTTAAGAAGAATCCAAGCTTTTAATGCTAAAGTCCGAAACTCAAAAGGAACGGTTTCACTTTTTATTGATAAAAGGTGCAAATGGCTTTTACATAATGTTTATAACTTATCGTTTAAAGAAGGTACATCAATTGTAGATGTACCTTCTCTTAAACAAATCAAAAATGACCATGATTTGAAATTTCTTGAACACCCCTTTGATGCTGCTTCTTATCTGGTCGATTATTATTTCCCAATTAAATAGCATCAATTTTTGTACATTCGTTTAAATCTATCTTTTGCCTTATTAATGGATGAACTTGCTTGTCTTTATTTAATTGCCATTTCTTTATTTTTTTGATTTTTTCTTCTATCTTTTTAATTATGTCATTAAGGTTACTACGGTTTTCTCTACTTAATAGTTTTGGTAAACTTCCCCAAGCTATTACAACCTCTTCCGTATCAAGCTTATCTATATGGTCGATAATATCAATTTTAACATCCTTCTCCAAATTTTTCGGGTTTTTATCAATTGTACTTATTAAGTTTAAAACTTTTAATCCACCATATTTATCCTGAAATTTATTAATCAGCCTAGCATGTGTCCTATCTGGTTTTATCTCATTTGCATAACTAGGGTTGAACATAATTACTCCTAATGCAGGTTTCTTATTATCCCATATATATGATAAGAAGTAACGGTTTTTTCGCTGTTTTGTATTGTCAAATTTAAGTGATACCTCAATTAACAATTTCTTATACTTCATCTGTGCATTAATTTCTTCTTCCATACAAAAAATAATATCACAAAATGATTGAAAGGATTTTTTATGAAAAGAATAATTATTCATTGGACTGGTGGAACTTATGTTCCTAATGAGAAAGAAAGAGAAGATTACCATTTTATAGTTGATGGACTCGGAACTATTCACAAAGGAAACTATACTCCTGAAGATAACTTAAATTGTTATGACGGTAAATATGCTAAACATACCGGCGGTGGTAATACTGGTTCTATCGGTATTGCTATGGCTTGTATGCTTGGATATAAGAATCCTAAAAATATGGGTAAATATCCAATGACAAATATTCAGTTTGAAGCTTGTATGAAAAAAGTTGCAGAACTCTGTCAACAATATAATATAGCTATTACTCCTGATACTGTTCTTACGCACTATGAATTTGGGCTTAAACACCCCGAAACAACTTCTGCCGGAAAACCAGATATAGGCTTTTTACCGCCATACCCAGAGGTTAAATATTCTGATGTTGGTTATTTTATCAGGAATAAAGTTCGGTGGTATAAAGAAAATTTCTGAAAAAAATACGTTATAGTATATGCTATAACGTATTTTTTATTATATTACTAATGTCCTAATCCTTCAAAGAAATCTTTTACATTATCCCAAGCACTGTGAAATTTATCTCCAACATAATCTACCCCGTCACTTATATGATCGGCAACATTTTCTATTATACCAGGCAAACCATGTAATTTATCTATTTCTTGTGCAGAATCCTGTAAATCAATTGAAGAATCCGCAGAATCTAAGTCAATTTTAGGAATATCATCTGTTTTAGGATGACTATAACAAGGCTCTGGGTGTGGCCATACCTGATGTGTAGATAAAACAGCTAATGTACCAGCTGTAGCAGCTGCAATAGGTGCTTTAGGATTTTTTGTAACTTTTACAATTGGTGTTAACCCGTTAATTTTTGAAATCATTTTATAACCTCCTATTTTAGCTTTTATTATAGTTCTTCTATTTCTATTTTGTAAATATATGTAGTCATTTAAACTTAATATATGTTTACAAAATATTGAATAAAATATCATGTATTGTTAGTATTTACTCATAAATTACTTATCGTTTTAGTTTACTTATGTTACCAGTTCAAGGCAGAAAATCTAAGCTTACATTTCAATCAGGGTTAAACAATAATCTTATACGTTTACAATCTACTTTTAATTGTAAACAAGCTGAAGAATACTTAAATAAACAGGGAATAAAATCTGATTTTCTTCAAAATAAGCCTATGGCTTTATCTATTAACCTTGCTGCTAGCATATTAAACAGATTAAATAATGCATTTTCATTCTTTTATTTTTGGTCACCAAATATTAATGTTTATAATAAAGAAGCTTTATTATTAGACTCAAATTTATATCATTTTTGTATTCCTGAGTGTAAAAAAGTTTTGAGCAACAAACCTGAATTTGAAAAAGCTTCAATTTTTTACTCAGATATTAAAAATTTGGAAGCATTAGATTTTCAAGCAGAACAAGCACATAAATACAAAATTAAACCATCAAGTCACTTCTTAACTGATATTATTCATGAAATGATGCATGCAATTTATGTAAATAAAATTTATCAAAAATATGGTGATAATGCCTTCTCTATTCTGCAAAATCTACAAAACAAACATTTTGGTAAAAAAGAAAATGAAGTCATAGGGGATATATTAGGAAAAGCAGCAACAGAACCTTTAAATCAATATCATGAAGTCTTTGCAGATACTTTTACAAAAGCTGTTTGTAATTCTCTTGATGAAAAAGATTGTATGCCATGTAAAAATCCCTTTGATTTATTTAAAGAATATCCGAAAGAATTTATTAGTATTATAAGAAAAATAATTAATATTTGAAATAAAAATTTACCAGATTACATTCCTTGACAAATTTATTGTTTGCTTTTTATTTTTATTCTGATATAATTTTTTCAGAGCATTACGCTCACAACTGCACAAAAGGATATGTTTGCGCTTTTATATTAGTACTTATGCCAATGGGTAAACCTATCACATGAAAATTAACAAATTAACTCAAATATCAGAAGGTCTTACTAGAATACCAAAAACAACTCTTGAAACAGTAAACCAGACTAAATTACCAGAAAATATAATTTCACTACTAGAACAAGCTCCAACCAAAGATGTTGCAGATTTTGCCAACACGTTAACAGACCATTCTTCTATGCTAGAAACAGGTAGTATTGCTAGTGATAGTATTTCACAAGTAGCAGAGCATGCCGGGCATAATATTTTTGGCGGTGCTATGGTGTTTAGACTCATCAACCCAATTAGAGATTTCGCTAAGGGCAATATTTCTGCCGGATTAAAAAGAACTTCAGTTAATATTGTTGATTATGCAATTTATAAGGCGAGGTTAGTTTATGGTGGTCTAGGTGCAATACGTGGATTAATAGTTAAAATGCGTGGTGGTGGTGATGCTCCTGACGCCGGGTTTGTAAATGGTTTTTTCTACGCAATGAAACATTGGGGAAAAGGGCGAAAATCTGTTGAAGAAGCTCTTATAAATCCAAAACAATTTTGGCAAGCTTTAAAAAATAATCCTTTAGATGCTCAATATGCAATATATAATGAAGAAAGACAAAATTGGTTAAATAAACATAAACAATCAATATTGCAAAAAAGTGAAATAAACAGAAAATCAATTGAGGATTGGGGACAAGCAAGGCTTCAAATGCTTAATTCGTCACAAGAAATGTTACGTCACATGATAGCAAGAGAACAAGTTATTCAACAAGCAAATCAAAAACAAATAATAAATGTGGAAATTAGTAATAATGAACTAATTGGTAAACTTGAATCTTTAAAGGTTTTGCAACAGAGTTTATTAAATGATTTTAATAAATGTATTAAAGAAATGAAAGAAACAATGCAGTCTATTCCATCTGACTCTAAAGAATTTGAAACGATGCAGAATATTGCTAACTTATCTAACAATTATTATGCAGAAGAATTTAATAATATAAATGAAACTATAAATCTTGCTGATAAAATTTTAAAATTTAATGAATTATTGCATAAAAAGACATCACAAAAAGGATTTTCTAGAATTGCAGGTTATGACGATATAAAACAAATTTTAATTAAAAGATTTATAAAACCTGTTTTTTATTTTGATAAAAATAAAAAACAGATTATACCAAATGTAATTTTATTTTATGGTCCAAAAGGTTGTGGAAAAACATTATTTGCAAATGCCTTAGGAGATGAAACAACAAGTAATGTTATTAAACTGGAATTAACTTTAGATTCAGACAATGATTTTGAAAATTTACAAAAAGCCATAGAAGAAGCAAAAAAATTATATGAAAAAAATGGAAAATACTCCATAATACATATTGATGAAATTGATGGCTTTTTGTCAGATAAAACATATAAGTCTAATGAAACAAAAAATTTAGTACAATCATTATCTAATAATTATTGTACAATTATTGCTACTACTAACTATCCTGAAAAAGTTAATAGAAGTTTTATTTCTGGACAAGCTGTTGAAAAAATTTATGTAGGACCTCCTGACAAAAAAAATATTCAGGAGGTTTTAAGATATTATATAAAAGATTTCATAGATTTTGAAATAGACTATCAAAGCTTAATAAATATTTTGCAACAAAAAATTAATTACAATTTAAGTAATGCAAAAATTGCAGAAAGTATTATTTATGCTTTAAAAAAAACATTGTCAGAAACTGATAATAACCTCAACCAAAAATATTTAGAAGATATTATTGCAAAAATTGAACCAGATATAACAGAATCAAGTATGAAACAATATAAAGGAAAGGATTCATTATGAAAATTGAGACAAAACAAACTCAAACTCAAAATATACAAAACAGACTAAATGATACTAAAACTAATAGTATTAAACCCATTTTTAGAGAAATTCCAGATGAGTTTATATCAGAAACTGCTGAAAGCGCAGGAGAGCACAACGGTTTGATGGGATATATTGCTGCAGGAGTAGCAGCAATCGGAGCGGGATTTGCATTCTTTCGTAACCGCAAAGTTCGGATAGCTAAACAAATTGCTGAAAATGAAAAAGAAGTTATCAAAAAGGCTAAATCAGAAGCAGAAGATGTTTTAGCCAGATTAAAAACAGAAAACGAAGCATTAAATAAATCTATTGATAAATTGAATGAAGCTATATTATCACCAACAAAAAGTAAAGGCTCAAATAAAACAGGAAAGAGTCAGGCATATTCAAGTGGCAACAGTAAAACGGAAGGAAATCGCGCCGGTAGTGGAACAAAAGCAGGAAGCTCTAGTGGAAATATAGGAAGAAAGGGGGAGGCAACTGTTAATAAAGCACAACACTCTGCAAATATATCTATGAGTGAAGAAGATAAAAAATATTTTGAAAATGTAAAGCTAGAGTTGTTAGAGTCTATTGATAAAAGTTCAATGAAAGATGATATAAAAAAGGGTTGGCAAAATTCGATAAAAGAAGTTGTTGCTATAACACAAAATAGTAACAACAGCATTGAGCACAAAAAAGAGACTTTGGATATGTTAAAAAAAGAAATAGCATATCAAATAGAATGGACAACTAAGATGGATAATGTGGAAAAAAATTTATATGACATGAAAGAAGTAATTGAATATAATTACAGTACCCAAAAACGTAAAGAACTAGCACAAAAAAAAGGATTTGCTAGAATTTTAGGTTATCAAACTCAAAAAGATTTTCTTAATGAAAAGCTTATAAAACCATTGAAAAAAAATAGTGAAACCCCAAATATAATATTAATGTACGGTCCAAAAGGTACTGGAAAAACATTATTTGGAAAAGCAGTTGCTTATGAAGGAAATGCAAACCATATAAGTATAGATGTATCAATATTTCCTGAAGAAAATCTACAGAATTTGAAAGATGCAGTTAATAAATCAAAAGAATGTTTTGAAAAAACTGGAAAGAGAAGTATTCTTCTTCTTAACGAAATTGATGGAGTGGAATGTAATAAAGAATATATTGATATTATTAATAATTTGTCAAAAAAATATCATGCAACTCTACTTGGGACAACTAATTATCCCAAGAAGGTTGATACAGGAATTTTAAATGCCAACAATTCTGAAAAATTATACATGCCAACGTCAACACAAGAAGATATTACAAAGATATTAGAATATGTGTTAAAAGATTTTTCTGAACAGGGTGTTAATTTTAAAGAACTAGCTAAAATACTTACAGACAAAACAAATGGAGCAGCCTATAGTAATGCCCAAATATATGAAGTTGCAGACCAGATTGTAAAATTACATTATGGTGAAATTTTGGATAAAAAAGTTAAACAAAAGATTTCTTCAAATTTAGCGCCAATTTCTGAGCGAGAAATAATAGAGCGTTTGAATAAAATTGAACCAGATATTTCTAAAGAAGTGATAGATAGTTATAAGAATATATTTTAATCATAAAGAAAGGATATAAAATGAGAATCCAAGCAATCAACACAGTCCCAATAAGGTATATAAATAAAAGTACAAAAACTCAAAATTCGTATATAAGTAACCAAATTTCATTTGGTATTTCAGAACATGAAAGACGCGTTAAAGACAGAATAGATGATTTAACCAAAAATATGGGATTTATTGATAAGTATATTTTTGGAGGAAAGTCTAAAGCTAGACAAGATGCAGAAAAACAAATAGATAAAGAAGATTTAGATAGAGATAAGGAATTAATACGACAAGCTACTATTAATGAGGAAACTAGAAAGCGTGTTGCGGAACAAGCGCAATACACTGCTCGCATAAATCAATTAAATGAGCAAAATTCTGCTCGTATGGCAGCTTTAGAGCAGGCTCAACAACAGCACATTCAATGGCAAAAAGAGATGTTTGAGCAGACTCAAAGAACTAACCAGATAATAATGCAACAGATTGAGAATTTTTCTAATCTCATGAAAGAAATGCAAGCAATGAATGCAGAAGCTGCAAAAGTTCAAAAAGAACTATTTAGTGAACTAACAAATGCTCGTAAAGCAGGTAACAAAATCAGAGAAGAAGAAATAAATAAAATTAGAGAAGAACTTAAAAAAGAATTTGAAACTAAGTATAAAGCTAAAACCGAAGAATCTGAACGTACAAGAAATATGGAAGAAATGTTTCAGAAAATGCATGAAACAAATACTGCTAAGGGTTTTGGGAAAATAGCAGGTTATAAGGCTGAAAAAGAAGATTTGTTAACGCAAATAGGTAATTCTATAATTGCAGAAAAGAGCGGACAACCGGCAGAAATTCCAAATGGAATTTTGTTTTATGGTCCGAAAGGTAATGGCAAAACTTTATTTGCTAAAAGTTTTGCTGAACAATTAGATTGTAATCATATTAAAGTTAATGTAGATGTAGATGATATGGAAAATGCAAGAAATATTAAAAATGCGGCTAAACAAGCAAAAGAACATTTTGAAAAAACAGGTATCAGAACTATTATACAAATTGATGAATTTGATGGATTTTTGCCATTTGAATCAGATAATAGATTTAGAGCCTATATGAAGGATCTTTTAGATAATATATCTACAAAATATCATGCTACTATTTTTGCAACAACAAATTATCCAGAGAAAATTGATGATATTGTATTAAGACCAGGCCGTTTCAGTGTTGCGATTCCGCTTTCACCTGCAAATAAAGAAAATACATTAGATATTGTAAAACATTATGTAAAGGGGTTTGCTGATGATACTGTAAATTGCGAAAAAATAACTGATGAATTGATTAAAGTCCAACCAGAAGAAGCATATAGTAATGCAAAAATCAAATTTATAATTAAAAATTTGATTTCAGATATTGTAGAAAAAGGAAAAAAAGCATTTAATCATAACGAATTATTGGACTGTATAAAAAAATCAGCACCAGACATTTCAAAAAAGACTTTAACAGAATTTTTAGCTCAACATGAGTTAATTCACAAATTAATGGTTCATATGTAATAAAACACTATAGGGCAGGTATAAAATGAAAATTAATGCAATCGGTAAACAAAATATTTATTTATCTAATTATAAAGTTAATACGAAACAGGTAACTTTTGGGCATTATCTAGATGATGAAAAATATTATAAAGAACAAAGGCTTTCAAATTTATATTCTGAGATATCAGATGTTAACTCTCGTATATGGGATGATAACTATGATTTTGATAGCGAAACATCATCATTAAATGATGAAATAGCAAGCGCAGAAAGTGATTTGGAAGCAAGCGAAGAAAGAGTCGCTAAACTTGAAAGGCGAGTAGATAGTAAGCAGGATTTTATTCAAGATTTAGAATCTGAAAGTTATTATCTGCAAAATCAAGCAGAAGTAAATAACAGAAAAATAAAACAACTTCAAAATAAAAAACTAGATACGATAAGTAAAATAAAACAGTCAAATGAAGAATTACAAAAAATATTGTCTGAAGAATTTAAAACAACTTCTGAAAATTTAAGAAGTCAATATGATAATGCAGTAAAACTTGCCACAAATGGAGTAAAAAGTACTTTAATCCGAAAAGTAATAAATCCAATACTAGAATCTTTAGAAGGAAAAGAAAGCAGTATCCCTTCAAGTATATATATTGAAAATGAATCAGGAGGCTCTGAACCTTTTTTTTCATGGATAGTGAAACAAACTGATTCTAATTATGCAAGACTAAATGCAGAAAATTTGAGTGATAAAAAGCAGGCAACTTCTTTGCTCAAGAAAATTTCTTTACTTGCATCAAGAAGTTATGAAGAAACAGGAAAACGGACTTTTACTCTTTTGGAAGGAATAGAAAAATCTATTTCTTCGATATTAGACAATGAAGATTTAAAAAGTTTGCTTACAAATTCAGAAAAACTATACCATAACATTATAATATTAGTATCTAAACTTCCAAGTTTAGATATAATGAAAAATAATAAATTTGATATAGATGTAAAAGTTGAAAAACCATTTTTAACAGATAAAAAATTAGGACGTAATAGTTTAGTCGAATTTGTTTCAAAACATCAATATACTGGTGAAAACTTATTATCCAAAATAATAAAGAAATAAAGGGAATAGTTATGTTAATAAATAAGATAAAATTTCAATATCCAAAACATTTAAGCTATACAAAGCAACTGTCATTTAAAGGTGAATATGATGATAGAGTTAGTAGGATGGAAGACAGAAATAGTATTTTTAGTTCTGCATATTGGAATGCCGAAGAAATTGTTGAAAGACAGATGCGTAGTGAAATTAGTGATTTGGAACGACAAATTGCAAAAAAAGAAGCTGAATTACAAAGTAGAGAACAAGCTGAAAGAATTGCAAGAAGTAATCATTCAAGCAGCCTATCCTCACTGCGTTCAAGGTTGTCTAATATAAGAAGTCAGATAAATTATAATAATAGAACTGTAATTTCGGATTTACAACGGACATTAAGCCAACTTGGTTCACAAGGAAATAGTTTAAGGTCTTTAAATAATTCAGCTAAAAATGCTATTGATGAACAAAAGACTATTATAGATAAGATCAAAAATGAAATAAAAAATCTTTTGTCACAAAATGAAATGCATCAAAAACAATTAAGAGATGATATGGCTGAAAAAGTAAAGGTAATTGATACAGCGTACAATGAAAAACTAGAAGGCACAAAAGATACTATAAATAATTCTATTATCAAACCTAATCCTATGATAAGAGAAATAAATATGCCAAAAGCACATGGCTTTGGTAGTATAGCGGGTTTTGCTGAAGTAAAAAAAGATTTAACTAATGGAATAGGCAAATATCTTGTATTAGAAAAAAATGGAAAAGAGATAGATGTTCCTAATGGTATTCTTTTATACGGCCCAGATACATACAATAATCAAGAATTTGCCCAAATACTTGCCAATCAGTTTGGAGTATCTGCAACTCAAATCAGCACAGAAGGAACTGAAGTAGAGAGATTCAATAGATTAAAAGATGCTAGTATTAAGGCAAAAGAAAATTTTGAACAAGGCAATGGAAGAACTCTAGTTATAATAAACGATTTAGAAAAATTTGTTCCTAAGAACTCTCGTTTAGTAGGGCCTTTAAAAAGTTATCTTGATACAATTTCAAAAGATTATCATGCAACAGTTATTGCTACAACTACTACTCCCGAAGCATTGGATGATATTTTATTAAGAAGTGGCCGTTTGGGAGGTAAAATTGGAATTCCTGCGATGAGTAAAGCGGATATTTTAAGTAACATAAAAAAATATATAAATATAGAGTTAATAGATGATATTGATATAGATGCTCTTGCACAATCATTAGAGAAGAATAGAAATGGTGGTGCATATAGTGTTAAACAATTAAAGGAATATATTATATCGTTAACCAAAGTAGAAAAATTCAAGGATTTAATACCAGAAATTAAACCCGAAGTTATGCAAACATTTAAACGGCAAATAGAATATGTAAAACATTTATAAATATAAAAGAGGCTTCAAGCCTCTTTTATATTATTTCTTAGAGAATGGATCTACATCAATCTCGGGTATATCTTTACTGTCACAATTATTACTATTTTGTTTTAATTTATTAATTAACTCTTTTTGTTTTTTTATTTCTTCATCAAGCTTTTTGGATTGCTCTTGCAAATCTTTAATAAATTTATCAGCTAATTCTTTTTCAGCTTCTATACTTCGTTTTTCAGCTCTGATTCTATGCTCAACAATGATATTTGCTATTATTGTCAAAGCCAAAATTCCAAAAGAAACATACTTCCATAACTTTTGTTTTCTACCTTGTTTTTTATCATCCGAATTATTAACAGTTTTTTGAGGTGTTGTTTCATTTGATTTATGAATATTGCTAGATTTAAATGATGCAATATTTCTATATGCTAAATATTGTGATGCAGAACTAATATTCATAAAAACCTTTCTAACTATATAATAACATACATATATGCTTATTTAAAAATAGTACAGACAAAAATTTGCCTTTAGCTTAATATTTTTTTACAAAAAACAATCCTATCAAGTAGAGGAATTTATTAAGAAATCTTAAAATGAACATACATATTAAGCAATTTTTTCTGCCCAAAATACTTTATATATATGTGTGAATTATAAGGTTTATTTTAGTGTGTAGTGTTAATCCTATAATGTATCAGAATCAAATAGATAAGTTACCTCAAATCCAACAGGATTATGAAGGTGTAAAAGGTCGTGTTGACAAAGGAAACAAACTCCCTTCCATATTTGATGTAATACCTACCTTCAGACGAATAGAGAGAGTTCCGGATAAGATAGAACATTCAGATTTTGTTCCGGCAGCCGGTCTTGTTTCATTAGCAGTATTAAATGCTCCGGAAGATTTGCGTGATATGAAATCAGCCTACTCTCAAATAAAAGCATCCGTTCTTGGAAATCCATTTATTCCTTCTTATGACTATAGAACAGCTCAACATCCGTTTTCGTTTTTTAGAGGAACTTTGCTGCATAAATTTGTAAATCCTAAGACAAGCCCTTGTCCAAAGCTTGCTAAGTGGTTGTTAAAAAATGACACAACTTTAATGAGCACAAAGTTGGGCGATTATGTAGTTAAAAAGTTTGACATAGAAAGAACACAAATTAATACAAAAATAGAAAACATAACATCTACTAAAGAAAAACCCTCTTTTGTTGTTGCAAAGAAATTTGTAACTCATTCTCCATTCGGCGAGTTAACCGTTAGAGCAATGACAAGGACAACTAAAATTGGTGCTATTGCACTTGGAAGTCTTGAAATGGCACATTTGATTAAAGAAATTAGTGACGGTGAAAATGCAATAAAGTCAACAGCAAAATCTGCAATAAATTTAACCAGCTCAATTGCAGGTATAGGATATGGCGGTGCAATCGGTGCTAAATACTTTGGACCATTGGGCTCCTTGATTGGAATGGGAATAGGTGCAATTGCAGGAAATCAAGTTGCTAAGTTTGTTGATTAAGCATTTTTAATACAATCTAAAATATGGTTAAAAACTTCCATGCTTGCTCTTTTTACATATTTTTTTGCGGCATTCATAGTATCTACCCCATCTTTGGATGAAATGTCTCTGAACAAACATACATCATCTCTTAGAGCTTCATACCATTCACTTTGAATATCACCACTTCTTTTATACCAATTTTCAGCTTGTTTCAGATATTTTTGGTTAACAGCTTTAAAAGCCGTTTGTTTTGTATTAAATGCAGAATTAAAGTTAATTTTCATATCACACACTCCTTTTACAGGTCTATAATATCATCAATTAGGATTTTATGCAAAATGAAAGTAAATTTATATGCACACAGATGGCACACAGGAAAAAGGGGAAAGTTCTAAGGCTCAATATTAATCAGTGTTTTAGCCAGTGGCTTACATTTCTCTTAATCAATTGGTCGTGGGTTCGAGTCCCACCACACCCAGTTTTTTACTGAATATTAAAAGTTTTCTAGGGTTCCGCGGTAGAATTCCGGCTGGTCCAAGAGAGAACACTTTAAAATATAATTTTAAAGTACACGGAAGGATAAAAGCCAGGGAGAAATCATTTGATTTCTTCCTGGCTTTCTAATCGAAAGGAGAGTTTAAGATGCAGTGGTTTTATTTATTGGTAGCCGGGCTCTTTGAAATCAGCTGGGCTGTAGGGTTAAAGTTTTCTCACGGGTTCACTCAAATTTTTCCTGCTGTTTTTACTGTTATTAGTATGATACTGAGCTTTTATTTTCTGTCGCAAGCTCTTAAACAACTGCCGTTAGGAACTGCTTATGCAGTATGGACAGGTATTGGAACAATTGGAACTGTTATTTTTGGCATACTTATTTTTAAAGAACCATTAACTATTTCGAAACTAATTTGCATAGCTTTAATTGTATCTGGAATTACAGGACTAAAATTGCTTGCTAATTAGGAACTCTTTACTTTTGGATTATTTTATAGTTTAATGTGGGTACTGAGGGAAACCTCTAGTCCTTTAGAAAGTGAATTACAATTTTTTTGAGTAATCCAGATATCAAACTAGCCAAATTTGCAGGGTTCTGTTACGGAGTGAAAAGAGCCGTAGAAACTGCTATAAAGTTAAAAAAAGAAAACCCTGATAAAAATATTTATATATTAGGCGAACTCATTCATAATACGGATGTTATTAATGAGTTAGAAAAAATGGGTATAAAAACTATAAATGAAATACCTGAGCAAGGTGACGGAATTTGCATTGTTAGAAGCCATGGTGCTGCACCAGAAATTTTTGAGCAAATTAAAAATGCCGGATTTGAGCTTGTTGATTTAACCTGTCCTGACGTTAAAAAAGTTCAGCAGCGAGCTGTTGAACTTGCTAAAAATGATTATTTTGTTGTAATTGTAGGCAAATCTAATCATCCGGAAGTAATGGCTATTAAAGCAAATGCTGATTTGTACTCTGATAAAGTTGTGGTTGCAGCATCAATTGAAGAACTTGCTCCGTATGAAGCTGAGATTAAATCTCATAGAAGAGTTGGTGTAGTTGTTCAAACTACGCAGATGGTTTCTTCATTAAATCTCATTGTTAATTATCTTAATACAATTGCAAAAGAAGTTTTGATTTATAACACAATCTGCCAATCAACAGCAATGAGGCAGAAAGAAGCAAAAGAGCTAGCAAAAGAAAGCGATTTAATGATTGTAGTAGGCTCCAAAAAAAGTGCTAATACTTCGCATCTGGCAGAAATTCTTAAAGCCTGCACAAAAACAGTTCATATTGAAAACGATACTGAACTTAATACAGAATTATTAGAAGGAGTTAAATCTATCGGTATTACTGCTGGTGCTTCAACTCCGCAAAAAATAATAGATAAAGTTATTGACAAAATACAGAAAGGAAAATAAATATGACACAAGTATTAGATGAATTTGAAATGTTGTTAGAAGAAAGCTTTGCTAAATCTAACAATGTAGCTGATATCGTAGAAGGTACAGTGATTAAAAAAGAATCAGAAGGTTATTTAGTAAGTGTAAAGGGTGCTAAAATGGAAGCATTCTTATCTAATAGAGAACTTTCAAGCGACGTAGAAGAATTAGAAATTGGTGATACCAGAGAATTCTATGTTTTAAAAGAAGAAAACAACGAGGATCCTATGCAGTTATCTTTAAAAAGAATTGCATTTGCTCAAGCATGGGCTCAATTAAATGACGCTAAAATTCAGGGTGATACAATTCTTGCTAAGGTTGTTTCAACTGTTAAAGGCGGTGTATTAGTTGACGTGGCTGATCTTAAAGGCTTCATCCCATCTTCTCAATTGAGAACAGGAACTCCTTTTGAAGGGCTTATTGATCAGAAAATCGAAGTTAAAGTTCTTGAAGCTGACCCTAAGAAAAATAAACTTATCCTTTCTCAAAGACAGGCTGTTGCTGAACAAAGAGATCAGGTTGTTGATAACGTTCTTTCTTCTCTTGAAGAAGATCAAATTGTTAAAGGTAATGTTGTAAGAATTACTGATTTTGGTGCATTTGTTGATATCAATGGTATCGATGGTCTGCTTCCAATTTCAGAAATTTCTTGGCAGAGAATTAAACACCCTTCTGATGTTTTAACATTAGGTGATACAATTGAAGTTAAAATTATCAAGATTGACAATGAATTGAAGAGAATTTCTTTATCATTAAAGAGAATGGGTGAAAATCCTTGGCAGCAAATTGAAGGACAGTTTGAAGAAGGGCAAATAGTAAAGGGAACTGTAAATAAAGTTACTACATTTGGTGCTTTTATTAATATTTTCCCTGGTGTTGAAGCATTGCTTCCTGTATCAGAAATGTCTGATGAAAACGTAAATCCGTTCAATATGTTTAAAGTAGGTTCTGAAGTTGATGTACTAATCAAGAAATTCACACCGAAAGAACACAGAATAGCATTATCTGTAAAAGATATTAAGTAATTAAACGGATATAGACCAAAAAGAGTTAGCTCTAGAGCTAACTCTTTTTGATTGCAAACATTTTATACAAAATGTTATGCTGTCAGTATTTGTAGTAATTACAGAGCAATATATATGTAAACAAATGTAACAATATTCTGCAATGAATTAAAGTTTATTGAAGATTATGCCGTTAATTACAGTATAAGATAACATTTTGTATAAAATGTTATCTTAAATAATAAACTAAGTTATTTAGGAGATTTAGAATGAGCGGCGATTGGATTAATTATGCGCTTTTTATTACCAAAGAAATAGCTGAGGCTGTAAAAAAATCTTCTGATGATACCAAAGAGGCAGAAGCTGTTAAACCAGAAGACAATATTTTGCAAAAGTTTGGCATATGGGATATTTATTCTGCTGTAAATAATAATCCAGATTCGGTTGTCGCAGAAGCTGTTGTGCCAGAGACGCTCGAAAATGTTGTTGAAGATATAAGGCATAATACATATCAAAAAGCTGGAGATTTAGCTCTTGATATCCAACAGTTAAAAAATCAAAAACCCACATTCGGGCTGGGAGGAATTGGTGAAGCCGGAGCAGCAGCAAATACTTCAGAGAAAATGTTAGCACAGGCAGAATTAATTATGAATTCAGCTTCGAATTCGTTTTCTGAATCTGAGGAGAAAAATGAAGAGTCACAAGAATTGCAAACAAGTGCAGAAGGTTTGTTAACGGATTCAGAAACAAGCACACGCTCTGCAGATGAACGCACCAATGAGGCGGAGAATGAGTCTAAAGAAGCTGATCAAAAAGCTTCAGAGGCAGACACTAAGAATCAGGAAGCTGAAACAAAAACTGATGATGCATCATCTAAAAGACAAGAATCTGAACAGCTAAATTCTGAAGCAGAAACAGAAATTACATCTGCCGACACAGAAATATCTGATGCTGATACTGAAATTGCTAATGCAGATACGATTATATCTAACGCAAACTCTGTAACTCCTGAAACAGAAGCAGAAGCTGCTGTTATTTCAAAACAAAAAATAGAAGCAGAACAAGCTAAAGCAGAAGCTGTAGAGAAAAAAGAGAATGCCGAGAGCAAAAAAACTGAGGCGCAAAAGAAACAGACAGAAGCAGAAGAGCTTAGTCAAGAAGCTGAAAGTCTGGAAAATGATGCTGCAGAATTGAAGAATGAAGCCGAAGGATTAAATGAAGAAGCAGAAGCCAAAAAAGAACATTCAGAAGAATTAAATACAGAGGCAGATGATTTTCGAGAAGAAGCGAAAACTCTACAAACTAAAGGAAATGCAGAGAAAACAAAAGCTCATGAACTTCAGCAAGAAGCTGAAAATTTAAATAATGAAGCTGTAAATACTCAGAGGGCTGCTGAACAGACAGAAGAAAAAGCTGGTGAGATTAAAGAAGAAGCTCAAGCACAAGCGAATGATGCTATAGATAGAGAATTTAATAACAATGTAAACGGTCAAATTGAAGCTACCAAACAAGGTCGCAGCGGTGACTGCTGGTTATTATCAGATATAAATTCAATGAGTCAAACAGAGTGGGGAAAACAAGCAATCAGTGATGCAGTAAAATCTGATGGTGCCGGTGGTGCGAATGTGACATTTAAAGGTGCAGCAAAAGGAGAACAAAATAGTTATAATATATCCGCAGAAGAGCTTGAGGATGCAAAAGCAAGCGGTAAATATTCGTCAGGTGACGACGATATGCTTGCATTGGAGCTTGCAACGGAAAAATACTTAACTAAATACAAAGATAAATATGATAGAAATCATCCCGGAGGAGTCTTAGAATCAATGGACGGGTTCTCTATGGAAAATTTACTAACTCCAAATGTAAGGACACATTCATACAATTATGTCTATGACAGTTTTGATAAGCCTCTTGAGGCCGTTGAAAATAGCCCGTCAAAGTATTCTGTGAACTGTGGCTTTAAATCAAACCAGAAAGCATATGGCATGTATCAAAACCACGCTTATGCTCTAACAGGAATATCCACAGATCCAGCAACCGGAAAAAAATATGCAGAGGTAGTAAATCCTTGGGATTCATCTAAAAAAATTAAAATTCCTTACAATGAATTTAAGCAAAATCTATCAATACTTAACGTAACCGAACCTCCAGGAGAGAATAATCAAAATCTGAGTAGTTTTGGAGACGAGCTTGATAAATTAAATAAAATGGTTAATTCATTGAATATTTAGCTTATTCTAAAATCATTCGTAATTATAAATCATGCACCCGCCGTTTTTCTGTAAATCCTCATTCACATTCAATTTATCAAAATAAATTACGCCTAATGCTCGTCCGTAAATGTCAACGCCTTTGAAATCAATGTAGACCTGATTATTTTTATTTGCTCTGTACAAATTTTCGAGATAAGCCGTTGATTGCTTTCCTCTTGCAATAACTTCATCGATTGATAGGTTATTGTCATAGGCCTGCCTGTATGCGCGATGTATTCTGCCTGTTTCGTAACAATCAATTCCGATTAATCTTACCGGAAAAGTGTTTTTTTCAATCTTAACATCAATAGTATCTCCATCCTTGATTTTGATAAGTTGAACCGGAATTTTTGTCTCAGCAAAAACCACACTGGCTGTGATTGTAAAAAGCATCAATGTTGTTAGTAGTTTGTTCATAATTTTCTCCTTGTAATTACGTCATGAGTATTAATATGTATACTATGTTCTAAAATAGTCGCAGCACGTTTAGTTTATGAATTTTATGATGTGGAGATGGGTAAACAAATAACCTATCATGTTTTTATGGATAGTAAAGATATTCAAAAGATTTTAGGAAATTCGCTCAAAGAACTTAGAGAAGCCAAAGGCTTAACACAAGAGAAGCTTGGTGAATGTATTGGTGTAGAAGCCGGAACCATCTATCGTTTAGAATCAGGTAAGAATTTTATCAAGAGCGAAACTTTGGCAAAATTATGTGATGCACTGGATGTACATCCGAGTCTTTTCTTTACTGCAAGGCCAACAATGACACTAGACAACCATGCTGACGCAATAAAAAATATAGTCCGATTATTACAAACCTTTCCACAAGATAAATTAAATGATGCCTATAATATTCTAAAAGTATTGCATAAGTAAAATCTCCAATGTTTCTTCATAAGAATGTTTTATTCTTATGAAGACATTATACTACATTCAAATAAAAATTAGAATAATATTATGGATATACGTAAAATTATAGGAAATAATGTTTTAAATGCTAGAAAAATTCGCAATCTTTCACAAGAACAATTTGCAGAAATGATTGGAATAGAACCCTCAGCATTAAGTAAAATTGAAAATGGAAAAAGTTATCCGAGCCAACAAACTCTGGAAAATATTATTTGTGCATTGAAAATAAAACCAGATGTATTATTTAAAACCGAAGAAAAAATTGATATAGAAAAAGCATACAAGGAACTCTTGATGCAATTAGAACAAATCAAGCAAAATGAAGAATTATTCACTAAAGTATATTATAAAATACAAGAACTAACTTCTAATATCTAATTTATCCCTACCCCTACGCCTCGAGGATTTCGGCCCCCTTGGCTTCAATCTTTAAAGTCCTGATATCAGTTTTGATGCTTTGTCCTTCCCATATTTCTCGTACTGTGGACTTAATCTTATCCACATCGTATTTATGTGAAATAATCAGCATCGTCGGGCCTGCACCGGATAAAACACAACCTAGAACTCCGTCTTCATGCTTAAATGCTTCCATAATTTCACGCATACCAGGCACAAGTTTTTCTCTATAAGGCTGATGGAGTTTATCCTGGAGTGCTATTTTCATTAATTTAGTATCTTTTGTATTAACAGCCTCTACAAGCATTGCAAGGTGTTTAGCATTAAATATTGCATCCTGCATAGGAATTTGTTCCGGCAGAACAGAGCGTGCAATATTTGTAGAGAGTTCAAAATCAGGAATACATACCGTAATATCCCAATCTTGAGGCCAATCAAGTTTTCTGTATACAATTGAACCGTCATCTTCCTGTGAAGCCATTACGAAACCTCCCAGAATAGCCGGAGCAACATTATCAGGATGTCCCTCAACCTCTGTTGCTATTGAAAGAAGTGCTGTTTCATCAGCAGGCGAGCCTAAAAGTTTGTTTGCTGCAATAAGCCCTCCTACGATTACAGCTGCAGAACTTCCAAGGCCTCTTGTTATAGGAATTTGCGACTGTATATTAATCTTCAATTCTGAAGGTTCTTGACCGATTGAATTATAAAGCATTTCTACTGCTTTATAAACTATATTATTTTCATCTTTTGGAATGTTATCGAAAATCATTTCATCAATAACTTCTTCTTCTGACATCAAATTTATTTCAATACCTGTTCCCGGAAGCACGGTTTCTTCGATTGTAATTGTATTATAAATCGGAAGAGCCAACCCCAGGCAATCAAATCCGGGGCCTAAATTTGCCGATGTGGCAGGTACTTTTACACTTACTTTCATACTTAAAAATTTCTCCTAAAAAGTATAAGGAGATTATACAATAAAGATAATAAAAATGTAAACTTGAACGAATTGTAACGCTTTGTTAAATAATAAAGCAATTTTTCTGCGTAAAATTACTTTAGATATATAGTGTAGTAATTATAAGGTGTGTAATATGACTAATTCATATGCGAATATGTATCCTCAAGGCGGGTATCAGCCTGTCCGGAATAATTCCGGCCCTTCAACTCTTGGAATGATGACGCTCGGAGCAGTTGGCGGCGGAGCTGTTGGATATTTTAAAAATAGATATCCGATAGGTAAGGATGGTGCTGTGGCTGATAGTTTTGCAAGAGAAGTTTTTGATAAAAATTTAAATAAGAATTGTTCTTCAGATGTAAAAAAATATTTCAAACAATTGAAAGAAGTCTTAAATAAAATTGATAAAGTTAAAACTCCAGAAGAGTATAGAAAATTAATTAATGCAAATAAATATATAATAGAAGAGCAGTGTAAAGCTATTTCAAGTGAAACACTGCTGGACGCCGTAAATACAACCAACATAAAAACAAGTAAAGAAGCATTGAAAAAATCTCTGGAGGGAATTATGGATTTTGAACTTTTGAAAACCAAAAATGCCGTTAAATTAGGGTGGAATAGCGAATCTAAAAAATTCATAAAGTCTTCTGAGTTTAAGGATGCAAAATTATTTGATATTATTAAAAATACAAAAAGCAATATGCAGTGGAAAAAAGCCCTGAAATACGGCGGAATTACAGCCGGCGTTATGGGGGCGCTCACAGTCGGGTATAAAATGCTGGCTAATAAATCTTAGTCTATGATATAATCAGTTTATGAAATATCCGAATTTAGAAAAACTGGTTGATATAATAGCTGTACTAAGGAGTGAAAACGGCTGTGAGTGGGATAGAGAGCAGACTCATAAGTCTTTGCGTCCAAACATGCTTGAAGAAGCTTATGAAGCAGTGGATGCAATTGACGAGGGCGATATTTCAAATCTGCGTGAAGAACTCGGTGATGTTTTACTGCAGGTTGTACTCCATGCCCAGATTGCAAAGGACGACGGTGAATTTGATATAGAAGATGTTGCAAAAGAATTGAGCGATAAACTTATACACAGGCATCCGCATGTCTTTGGTAATACCGAAGTGCATTCAACTCAGGAAATTTTGGATAATTGGGATAAACTTAAAAAAGAGGAAAAAACTTATAGAAAATCTGTACTGGACGGTATTTCTAAGTCCCAGTCTGCATTAATGTCAGCACAAAAAATTAGTAAGAAAGTCGTAAAAGTCGGGTTTGAATGGGATTGTGTTGATAGTTTGAAAAATTGTATTCAATCTGAGTATAAAGAATTTGAAGAAGCAGTTAAAAGCGGTGACAAAGAGAAAATGGAAGATGAGATGGGGGATATTTTCTTTGCGACCGTTAATCTTGCAAGATGGTATAAAATTGATGCTGAACAAGCATTGTTGAGAGCTAATAAAAAATTCACAAAACGTTTCAGAAAAATGGAAGAAATTAAAACAAAACCTTTTGAAGAGTATACATATGACGAATTTAACGATTTGTGGAAACAGGCTAAAGTATTGGTTGATGCTGAATAAATATTTAAGGAGTTTTATTATGAAAAAATTATTTGGAGGATTATTTTTATTAGGTTTATTATGCCTTCCTTCTTTTGCGGAAGATTTTTCAACGGTTTGTGCAAGTCATATTCTTGTACCAACCGAGCTTGAAGCTATAAAACTTAAGAACGAAATAAAAAGTTTTGATGATTTCAAAGAAATGGCAGGGCTGTATTCTAAATGTCCGTCTGGAAAAAATGGCGGAGATTTGGGATGTTTTGGAAAAGGCCAGATGGTAAAACCTTTTGAAGATGCCGCTTTCAACGGTAATGTGGGCGAAGTTTCCGAACCGGTAAAAACACAATTTGGATATCATTTGCTATGGGTAACTAAGAAATATTAGGGAGAATTATAAGTATGAAAAAGATTTGTTCCATATTAGTTTTATTAATTATGTTGTCATCAGCAGTTATGGCAGCTCCAACACACGGTACTCCGGGTGCTATTTCCGGACGTTCTGTAGGTGCTGCAGCAATTTCTTTAATTGTTTGGCCGGGGCTGGGTCAATTAATAAATGATAACCCGGTAGATAAAAACGTTACACATGCAGTGTTGGGTTTAACTGGTATATTCAGATTCTGGTCTTGCTATGACGCTTTTGTCGACAGACGCGGCGGTGTTTGGCATAATAGAATTTAGTTATATATAATGGTGTTATGAAAAATAAACTTCTTGCTAATTTTGCATTATTCTTGACGGCACTCATCTGGGGTGTTTCGTTTGTTGCTCAGCGTGAAGGTATGGACCATATCGGGCCGTTTACTTTCAATATGGTAAGAAGTTTTCTCGGTGCATTGAGCCTTTTGCCGGTAATTCTCTGGGTTAAGCTGTCAAAACCGGATACTAGAACAAAAAAAAGAAAGAGATATCAGCATATAAATCTTGCCAGAGCAGGAGTAGGATGCGGACTTGCGCTATTTACGGCCATGAGTATTCAACAATACTGCATGCAGTATGTTACAGCGGGTAAGGCCGGATTTATTTCTGCTCTGTATATTATTTTCGTACCGATTATTGCGGTTCTGCAAGGACACAAACTTGAAAAGAGAATTGTTTTCAGCGTAATTCTTGCTGTAATTGGTTTATATTTCTTGTGTTATACTCCGGGTGGCGGTTTTAATGTTTATGACTTACTGGTGCTGGTAGCTGCATTCTTCTACGGCGTCCATATTCTGGTTGTTAATTTTTATTCTAACAAAGTTAATGCAGTGAAAGCATGCTGTTTGCAGTTTGTGGTTGTTGGGATTTTGTCTGCTGTTTTAACACTCTTATTTGAAAATCCGACAGCTGCATCTATTATTGATTGCAAAACATCTCTTTTGTATGCAGGTATTTTAACCTGCGGCGTGGCTTATACATTACAAATTTTCGGGCAGAAAAATACTCTTCCTGTAATTGCGTCAATCATTTTTAGTCTTGAATCTGTTTTTGCAGTACTAGGCGGTGCGGTGATTTTAGGCGAAACAATGCTGCCAAAAGAAATTTTGGGATGTGTATTTATGATAGTTGCAGTAATTTTGTCTAACTTAAAGCCTGAGCGTTCATAGTTAAATACCGGCATACAGCTTCCGGCACAAATCCGCTTATATCACCTTTATTTAGGAGAATTTCCCGCACGCAGGATGAAGATATAAAGTTAAATTCAGGCTGTGTGATTAAAAAGACTGTTTTAATATCATTGTATAAAGCATGGTTTGTCTGAGAAAGCTGCATTTCATACTCAAAGTCAAAAGAGGTTCTCAGGCCCCTCAAAAGAACAGATGCTCCGCGCTTTTTTGCATATTCAACGGTTAAACCTTGAAAAGCATCAACTTCAACATTTGGAATATCATTTACGCTTTCTTGAATTAATTTTGTGCGGACGTCAATAGGAAGAAAGCCTTCTTTATTAACGTTATAACATACGGCGATTATAACTTTATCGAAAATTTTAGCGCCGCTTTTTAGAATATCTATATGTCCGTTTGTAATCGGGTCAAAACTGCCCGGATATATTGCAATAGTCATTTTGTCACCTATTTTGCCTAATTATAACACAACAAAGCTATTTATGTTAAAATTATAAAAAAGATAATAAAAGGGAGAGTTTATGTCAATTATCATAATGATATTACTTTTAAGTTTACTTATTCTTGTACACGAAGCAGGGCACTTTTTTGCAGCCCGAGCATTTGGTATAAAGGTTGATAAATTCGGGTTTGGCCTTCCTGTAGGGCCGACTTTATATAAAACCAAGGTTGGTGATGTGGAAGTTCTGGTTCATGCATTTTTGCTTGGCGGATACGTTTCTTTTCCTGATGACGAGAAAGATTGTGAACTTCCAAAAGACTCTCCGGAAAGATTTGCAAATAAACCGGCATGGCAGAGAGCGATTGTTGTTTCTGCCGGCGTAATTGCAAACGTAATTTGTGCGATTGCTCTGGTTATGCTTGTGGCAATTGTTTCTCACAAACTTCCTTCTGGAAATTATGAGATTTATGCAGGGGAAATAAGCGCTCCAAAGGAAGCAAGTATACGGAAATCCGGATTAAGAGAAGGTGACAGAATACTTAAAGCTAACGGTTGTGATATTAATAACGTTTACTCACTGGTGACTATTGTTAAAAATAGCGCTAAAAATAACGGTATTGTTTCAGAAAAAACAGTCGATGCAAACTATTCAAAACTTAAAGATTTAAATCCGGGCTTATCTAAAGATGAAATTATACCGGAGGGTATTGCGATAAGACTTCCTCTGGATTTGGAAAAAGATATTGTAACAATGGACAAATATGCGCTAAAGGGTGCTAAGTACTATAAAAATGAGGGTATAACTCTTGATGAGAGATTGAAAGAACTTGAAAAAAGTATTGACGGTAAGAGAGTTTATACTTCAGATGGCAAATTCTCAATGTATGATGTGGCAAAAGTTTTATCAAACGGTGTGCACCCTATTAATCTAACGGTTTTGCGTGATGGAAAAACTATAGAACTCAATCCTATTTATCCTGATGAAAAAGGGATTATTGGTATCGGGCTTGGAGCAAAGCAGACAATGATTAAGACAAATACTCCTGCTGCTGTTGTAAAAGAGAGTTGTTCATATCTATGGAACAATACTTATATGATGATGTACTCTCTCGGCCAGTTGTTTACAGGCAATATTCCGTTAAAAGATATGCATGGTGTTGTTGCGATTACCAAAATAGGCGGCGATATGATAGAGAAAAGCGGAAAAGCTTCAGGTGTACTTCTTGCAGCTCTTATATCTATGAACCTTGCTATATTAAATATTCTTCCTATTCCGGCTCTGGATGGAGGACACTTAATGTTTTTGATTATTGAAAAAATCATGGGTAAACCTTTAAATGAAAAAGTTATTGAGGTTATATCTACAGTATTTTTCTCGTTGCTTATTATTCTTATGATATTTGTTGTATTTAACGATATAACTTTATTAATACGGAAATAGATGAGTGTCTAATTGAATTTACCGTTTAAGCCCGCCATAATCTCATTATGAGAATAATAATTATAGGCGGGGTCGCAGCAGGCGCCAAAGCTGCTGCAAAATCAAAAAGACTGCTTCCGGATGCGGATGTACATATTTATACAAAGGACACTTTTGTATCCTATTCTTCCTGCGGGCTTCCTTACTACGTAGCGGGAGATTTTGAGGACTGGCATAAACTTATTGTCAGAACCAAGGAAGAGTTTGAAAAAAGCGGTATAAATATTCATACGGAGCATCAGGTTACAAAAATTCTTCCTGCAGATAAAAAAATTCTGGTTAAAGATTTAAAATTAGGTGTTTGTAATTTTGTTGAGTATGACAAATTAATTATTGCAACAGGGGCTGCGCCGTTTATACCGGATATAAAAAATACCGGTCTGAAAAATATTTTTACATTAAGAACTCTAGAGGACGGTATTAATATGAGAAGCGCAATGGAAAAGTCGCAAAATATAACAATAATAGGCGGCGGGTATATTAGTATAGAACTGATAGAGGCTTTTGTTAAAAATAAAAAGAATGTAACTCTTGTTGAGCGCTCTCCTTTTATTCTTTCTGTTTTTGATGAGGATATCTCTTCATTGATACAATCTTTCATACTGGAAAATTCTGACGGTCTTGTAAAAATTCTAAACGAAGATCAGGTTTGTGAATTTGTAGGTGATGAAACAGTAACAGGAGTTTTAACGACAAACGGTTCAGGTTTTGAAACAGATATGGCAGTGATTGCAACAGGGGTTTATCCTGTAGTCGATATTGCTAAGGAAGCCGGAATTGAAATAGGAACGACCGGTGCTATAAAGGTTAACAGCAGAATGGAAACAAACATTCCGGATATATATGCCTGCGGTGACTGTGCTGAAAAGATTAATATTATTTCGCATTCTCCGGTATGGATTCCGCTTGGCTCTACTGCAAATAAAGAAGGCAGGGTTGCTGCGATTAATGCTTGCGGCGGGGTCGAGGATTTTGAGGGAGTTCTCGGTTCAGCTGTTTTAAGATACCATTCTCTCAGTATGTCAATGACCGGTTTAACAGAAAAAGCAGCTCAAAAAAGAGGTTATGACACTGTTTCTGTGGTTATAACAAAGCGTGATAAGGCCGGTTATATGCCCGAAGTAAAAAATGTCACCTTGAAACTCGTTGCAGACAGGCGTTCTCATAAAATGCTTGGTGCTCAGGCAATAGGCTGCGGTGATGCTGATAAAAGAGTTAATACTATCTCAGTCGGACTTTTGAGGGGAATGACTGTCGAAGATTTGCTTGATGTTGACCTGACTTACGCACCGCCGTTTTCAACCAGTATTGATATTTTGATTTCGGCTGCAAGAATACTTAAATCAAAACTTAATTAAGGTCTGATTTTTTTAGAAACCTCATCACATTGCTTTGAAAGTTCATCAGTCATAATTCCTTTTTGAGTAAAGAATTTTCTATAAGCCCAATCATCAGCATCATGCTGAAATTGAATACACTTATAAGTATCAAAAAGATAGAAACGGTTTGCTACTATTCTTGATAAATCTTTTGTTGAGATATCTTGTTCTATTAGATTTTGCTCTATAATTTGTATTGCATCCCATGAGGGATCGCTATCTTTATATCCTCTTAGGCTGGCTGCTATTTTGTTGAATTCTGCTACAGAAGCAGAATCTTCTGCAAGTTTTGTACCGTTAAAAATATCTCTGTATGCCATTGAATCAAGTCTTGATTGTACTAAGGCGTGTTCTTTTGTATTAGTTAATTCTGCGTATTCAGAATAAGGCCTGTCCTGCATATAATCTTTAGCTCTTTCTTTGACATCACTACATGCACTCAAACCTAACAGTCCGGCTGCAGCAACCGGCATAAAAGTCTTTAACGATACATTCATTCGGGATACTCCTTAATTCTTTAATATTTCTTTTGTACATTCTAAAGCAACATCAGTTACAAAGTCAATATCCTGCTCTTCAATAATAAGAGGCGGATTGAAGTATATTACATCCCCGAGAGGTCTTAACAGAACTCCTTTTTCCAGAGCTTTTTTGTAAATCTGATATCCTGTACGTTTTGTATAATCAAGAGGTTCTTTTGTATCTCTGTTTTTAACCAGTTCAATTGCGTTAATTAAACCTATTGAGCGTACTTCTCCTACGTTTTCCAGCGGAAGGAATTTTTCCTTAACAACATTGTTAAAGTAAACAGCACGCTTGTTAGCTTTTTCTATGATTTGTTCGTCTTTTAAAATCTTCAAAACTTCTATTGCAGCAGAGCACGCAAGCGGGTTTCCGGAATATGTGTGCGAATGCATGAACGCTTTGCCTTTCAGATAATCGTCATAAAACGCATCATAAATTTCCTGTGTAGTTACAGCAATTGCCATTGGCATATAACCGCCGGTTAAACCCTTAGAAAGACACATTATATCAGGGCTTACGCCGGCATGGTTGAATGCAAACATTTTCCCTGTTCTGCCGTAACCTGTTGCGATTTCGTCGGCTATAAGATGAACATTGTATTTATCACACAGTTCTCTGAGTTTTTTCAAATATAAAGGCGGATAAACCTTCATTCCGGCAGAGCCCTGTAATAATGGTTCTACAATAATTGCAGCTGTTTCATCTGCGTATTTTGCAAAAGCTTCTTCCGCTTTTTCAAAACACTCGCAATTACAACAATCACGGCATTTCCCGTATTTGCATCTGTAACAATCTAATCCTTCTATTCTTATTACATCTAGAAGCAGCGGTTTATAGAGTTCCGAATATAAATCAACTCCGCCAACTGCAAGAGCCCCGAGGGTTTCGCCATGGTATGCGTCTGCTAATGCCATAAACCTTTTTTTCTGCGGGTTTCCTGTCTGGTAATGGTACTGAAAACTCATTTTTAAAGCCATTTCAATGGCAGAAGAACCGTTATCGGCAAAGTTGAATTTGCACAATCCGGCCGGAACAACTTCAGCAAGCTCCTGACAGAGTGTAATCGCAGTTTTATGTGAAAAATTTGCGAAAATAACGTGTTCAAGCGTATCCACCTGCTTTTTTATCGCAGCATTAATTCTTGGATGACAATGCCCGAGAAGGTTGCACCACCACGAACTGATTACGTCCTTGTAGCATTTCCCGTTGATATCGTATAAATTTATCCCTTTGCCGCGCTCGATAACGATAGGCGGAAGCGTCTCATAATCCTTCATTTGTGAGCACGGATGCCATATGTATTTCAAATCTTCTTTCTGCCAGTCCATAATTCCTCCAAAAGTTTAATATCCTTTTGACCTCTTTCTACAGTCGCAACAACTTTAATGCCGGTGAGGTATTCAACCTGTTTTAAATTATCCTGATGCATAAAACTGTCAGGGTTAAAGTTGTTTAAGATAATACCTGCAATCGGTATGTTATTGGCTCTTGCGTATTCAACCGTAAGCAGGGTTGAATTTATCGTACCGAGTCCTCCGTCTGCAACAATAATAATGCTTGTTTCTAGTTCTTTGATTAGATCTTTAAGCAGGTATTTTTCTCCGTTTTCAAGCCTTAGAGGGCAGGTAATTCCGCCTGCGCCTTCAATCAAAAGATAATCATAATCTTTGCTGAGCTCTTCAAATTTTTGTTTAATTTTTTCTATTTCAATATCTTTGCCGGCGCGTTTGGCTGCTAAATGTGGAGAAACTGCCTCCTTCCACCAGTATCCGACACAATTGTCCGCTTCACAAGGGATTTTTGCGGTATCAACAACATAATTTGCGTCACTTACAGTCAATTTGCCATTTTGTTCTTCTATACCGCTAAGTACAGGTTTAAAATATCCGCAATTATATCCGGCTTTTCTCATTTCTTTTACAATAAGGGCTGAAACATACGTTTTTCCTACATCTGTTCCGGTCGCAGTAATAAAAATATTCTTTGACATCTTACTCCTCCGATACAAGAGTAGCGCTGATAAAAATGAAAATCAAGTATTGCAGGCTAGCTCTGTAAGAGAATATATCGGATTGAAAAAACAGGTTAATCTTATGATATGAAAAAAATCTGGTTTTTATTGCTTTTAATAATTATTCCTGTTTTTGCCTATGAGGTTTATACTCCTTCTGATTACAGCTATAAGGATAACGGTGACAAGCTGCTTTTTGTTGTAGATTATTCAAACAGCATGGGGGAATTTCTTGAACACAAGACAAAGGCAAATCAGGTTAAGGAAATGATGAACTATATTTTGCCGCAAATCTCCTCCGGAACTAAAGTCGGACTTAGAGTTTACGGTCATACATGCAATCTTTTCGCGTATAATGCATGCAGAAGTTCTGAGCTTGTAGTACCTCTCGGTTTTTCAAGCAGTTCTTCTATTCTTTCTGAAATGTCGCGTCTTAGACCAAGAGGAATGACTCCAATAACATATTCGCTTAAACAAGCCGTCAACAAAGATTTAGATGGATATGACGGTGTAAAACATATTATTCTGCTAACAGACGGAGGGGAAAATTGTGACGAAAGCCCGTGTGATTATTCAATAGAACTGGTTAAGACAAGAAAAGATATCAAAATTGATGTAATTGCATTTAATGTGCATGACGAAGATGACCTTGCACAGCTCCAGTGTACTGCAAATGTTACCGGAGGAAAATTTGTAGAAGCTGATACAAAAGCACAGCTTGTTAAATCAATGGAAGACTTAACATTGCCGCATAAAAATGTAGAAGCTACTATTTACAGTAAGAATTAAAAAAAGCCCCGAAATGGGGCAAAATTTTGTAAGATGTAAGATGGGGTAATAAAACTTTTTTCTTTTTCTCCGGCTAAATTATTTTAATAAAGTAGAGATAAATCTGATAGAGTCATCTTTTAATTCTTTGACGAAATCTTTAGCGATTTTAGATAGCGGTCTGTTGTCAATTTTATCGAACACAGCGTAAATAGGATCTCCGCCGTTGTTAAATCTCATTTGTCTGTCTTGTTTATTCAAATAGTAGAAATGAAAGTTTTCAGGAATTTCTAAAGCGCCTGCCGGTTTTTTATTTCTTTCAATTGCGTCGTATGTAGCTGTCATAATTTTCACTCTCTCTTTTGAATAACTCTTACATATATATAAAGTATATAAGTTTCAAAAAATTGCCTTTTTAGAGAGTGGATATTAAGAAATGTAACAACAACTCCCTCTCCTTAGGGAGAGGGTTGGGGTGAGGGGGCAATTTAAGTATAATAAAAATATGGACAATCTTGAGCAGATTAAGAAAGCCGTCGAAATTGAGGTTAAGTATAAATATATCAATATTAACGGGCGTACGAGGAGTTTTTCATCGTTCATCTGTTCTGAATTGCGTAAAGAAATTAAAAAGTCTAAAAACCCAAAGTGGCAGGTGCTTTTAGAACATTTTGAGCGGTATCAAATGGATACTTTACCTCAGAGAAAAAAATCCTTGGAGAGACTTGTCAGTGTAATTAAGGCTGAAACAGGCGAAACACAGCCAAAAAAGGCGCACTCAAATCTTAGCTTAAAATCAGATGTTATGTATTTGAAGGGCATAGGACCAAAGATAGCCTATGTTTTGAATAAACTCGGGATTTATACGGTAGGTGATCTGCTTTATTATTTCCCGCGCAAACATGTTGATTACTCAACCAGAACAAGGATAAGGGATTTAGAGCCGGGTGAAACTACAACTGTGTTTGGAAATATCCGTTCTGTGGAAGCATTTACTACAAAAAATAATCTTGGAGTTGTTAAGGTTCGTATAAATGACGGGTCTGGAAGTATGAGCCTTAATTTCTTTGCTTCAAAGTCCAATAAATTTACGCTTGAGAGAATGAAACAGCAATTCCCTAAAGGAGCTGGAATTATGGTTTCCGGTACCGTAAAAATAAATTCTTATGACGGAATGCCTACCCTTGATAAACCTGTTTATTCAATTATGGAGGATGAAATTCTTGGTGAATCCAATATTAATTTAGCGCGTATAGTTCCGATTTACTCCTTGAGTGAAAATCTTAATATAAAAACTTTGAGAAGAGCTATTTTTAATACCATACAGCTGTTTAAAAACGATATAGAAACTGTTCTGCCGCGAAAGGTTATAGAAAAATATAATCTTATGGAAAAACGCGAAGCAGTCGAACAGATGCACTTTCCAAAGGATAATGATTCTTTGCATAACGCGCGTTACTCGCTTGTATTTGAAGAATTATTTCTAATTCAGCTTAAACTTGCACTTTTAAGAGAAGAGAACAATAAAAGTATTTCTTCAATTCCTCTAGAAATAAAAAAAGACGGACTTGTAATGCGTTTCATCAACAGTTTGCCGTTTGAATTAACAGGAGCTCAAAAAAGAGCTGTGAATGAGATTTTAAATGATTTAAATTCGACAAAGCCAATGCAAAGACTGCTTCAAGGTGATGTAGGAAGCGGAAAAACCGTAGTTGCATGTATTATGCTTCTTGCAGCAATAGAAAACGGATATCAGGCTGCAATTATGGCGCCTACGGAAATCCTTGCACAGCAGCACTATAATAACCTTGTTAAATGGCTTACACCTCTCGGTTTAAGCGTTGAACTGCTTATTGGAAGTATAAGCAAAAAACAGCGTACTGTTTCGGAAACAAATCTCCGGAATGGTCAGGCAAATATTGCAGTAGGTACACACGCACTTATTCAGGATACTGTTGATTTCGCTAACCTTGGTGCTGTAGTAATCGACGAACAGCACAGATTTGGTGTTAAGCAGAGGCTTGCACTGCGCAAAAAATCTCAAAATCCGCAAATCCTTACTATGACAGCAACGCCAATCCCGAGAACACTTGCGATTACCATGAATGGTGATTTAGATTTGACTATTATTGATGAGCTTCCGAGCGGTAGAAAACCTATACTTACGACAATGACAAATTCAAGAAGGCAGATTGCAAGCTTGATACGTAGAGAAGTCGAGTCCGGACGTCAGGCATATATAGTTTATCCCCTTATTGAGGAAAGTGAAACTCTTTCGGCAAAAGCTGCGACCATAGAAAAAGAAAAGTGGCAGAATGAAGTTTTTCCGGAATATAAAATCGGGCTCTTGCACGGAAAGCTTAAAAACGATGAAAAAGATGAAGTTATGAATAAGTTCAAGAACAAAGAATATGATATTCTTGTGTCTACAACTGTTGTCGAAGTCGGGGTAGATGTTCCAAATGCTACAGTCATTGTGATTGAGAATGCGGAAAGGTTCGGACTTTCACAGCTTCATCAGTTAAGAGGGCGTGTCGGGAGGAGTGATTTGCAGTCTTACTGTGTGTTATCATCTTCCACGAAATCTCAAGAAACACGTGCAAGGCTCGATATAATGACTCAGACAAATGACGGGTTTGTTATTGCGGAAAAAGATTTGCAGTTAAGAGGCCCCGGAGAATTTCTAGGAACGCGCCAGAGCGGACTTCCGGATATGATTATTGCGGATATTGTGAATGATGCGAAAATTCTTGAACTCGCAAGAGCAGAAGCAATTGATTTTGTTAAGAATAATAATATTGATGATTATCCGCTTCTTAAAGAAGCAAAAGGCCTGAATTTTGACGGAGATTTATTCGGCGCAGGCTAACTTTTCAAACTCTTCCCAGCCTATCACCAGCATACTGGCATGTGTTTCCAATGCCTCAGCTATCATAAAAAGTTTTGTTGTACTAAATCTAGAAGCTTTGCCCTCCTCTATTTTTTGCAAATATATCTTTCTTATTCCCGTCTTGAGTGATAATTCATTAATTGTTACACCTTTTTCTTCTCTTTTTTGTCTGATTTTTTCCCCAATAAATTCATAAAATAGTTTTTTTCTCATAGGCATTCCTTTTGTTAATAAATGTAAAATGTGTGCACACTAATTAGAGTATAAAATCACTAATAAGTGTTTTTATTATATTCGTTGTACACTTATTTGTCAACATTTTCACGGATTAGTATAATTATTAATATGAATATGAAGGCAAGAGAACAAATAAAATCGTTATTAGCAGCGAAAAATATTAAAATGAAAGAGCTTTGTCTGCGGTTGACAGAGAAAATGGGGAAGAACTATAGTTCAAATAATCTTTCAAATAAACTTATTAGAGGAAGCATAACATATAATGAAGTTTTACTTATAGCAGATATTCTAGGGTATAAAATAACATTTGTTGATACAGAAGAGATATAGATTAAGAAGAAGGGCGGGATGCAAAGCATCCCGCCCTTAACTATTTCTGGAAGTTATACATTGAGGGTGACCTGATGGAAAAATTCCGGTTTGGCTTATAACGATTGTCACCCGACCGTGTGCTCTTTTCTTTTTGGTTACTTTTTCTTTTTAGTAAAGAAAAAGTAACTACTGCTCTAAAATATAATTTAGAAGTGTTCTTACACCTGCGCCGGTTGCGCCTTTGATAAATTCTTTTTGAGGTTTATCTAAGAAAGCAACTCCCGCAATATCAATGTGAGCCCATTTTACATCTTTAACGAATTTTTTGAGGAAAACTCCTGCAGTGGAAGCGCCGCCCCAGCGTGAGCCGGTATTCTTCATATCTGCAATATCGCTTTTCAAGCTGTCAAAGTATTCATCCCATAAAGGAAGTTCCCAGTATCTTTCGCCGTTTCGCTCAGCAGTATTTATAAGGTTTTTCACAAGTGTATCGTCGTTACCCATAATACCTGCTGCATTTGTGCCCAGTGCAACCATGCAGGCTCCAGTGAGTGTTGCAAGGTCGATTACTTCATCAACACCTAATTCGCAGGCGTAGCAGAGTGCATCAGCAAGAGTTAATCTTCCTTCTGCGTCTGTATTATCAACTTCAATTGTTTTGCCATTTTTTGCTGTTAAGATATCACCCGGTTTATAAGCGCTGCAGCCAGGCATGTTTTCACACGCTGCGATAATGCCGTGAACTTCGACCTGCGGGTGGAATTCTCTTATAATACTCATTACCCCGAGTACGCAGGCTGCTGCTGACATATCATCTTTCATTGAAAGCATTGAAGAAGCCGGTTTAATATCAAGTCCGCCGCTATCAAAAGTAATACCTTTACCGATTATAGCAATTTTCTTTTTCGGGTTGTCTACCTGATATTTCATATGGATAAATTTCGGCTCTTGCGAACTTCCTTTAGCAACTGCGAGGAAAGCTCCCATACCTAATTTTTCACATTCTTCTCTGTTGTACACAACTGTATCCAAACCGAAATCACATGCTATATTTGCAAGTTCTGTCGGCGTTGCAAATTGTGCGGGTTCGTTTGCAAGGTTTCTGGCAAAAGCCATAGCAGAGGCGATTTTTTCAGCTTTTTTAACAATGTCTGCATTAGCCTGTACATAAACTTCCTGTACTTTATTATCTTTCTTTTCTGATTTGTATTTATCAAATGCGTAATCGGCAATAAAAGCACCCATCGTGAATTGTTCTGAGTAATCAAATTCAATTCCATCGAGAGAGAACGCGACTTTTTTTGCTTCCATTTGCATGGCTTTTTTTATTGCTTTTGCAACAGCTTCTCTCATTTTATTAGGGTTAAATTCAGATTTTTTACCGAGACCAAGCACGAGGACTTTTCTGTAGATTTCTTTCCCATAAGTCGGCAGAAGGTATGTTTCTCCAAATTTACCTTTAAAATTATCCTGCTCAACTGCGTATTTGTTGGCAAGCTCATTAGATGTATTTTCATCTTCAAACTTGTTAACAACAAGGATATCGGCTTCAATACTTTTTGCATCTTGAACAACTTTGATTTCCATAGTTCAAAACTCCTTTCTTTTTCTAGTATTGTATATAATTTGAAGAGGTTTTTAAATACGCTAATTAGATTATAAAAACAAAGTATTTGACATTAAATTTTGTTTGGTTTAATATAAGTCTTGCCGAGGGCGTTTAGCTCAGGGGTAAATGAAGGGCTCCTAGGCAAATCCCAGAAATGGGCGTTTAGCTCAGTTGGTAGAGCGTCTCCCTTACAAGGAGAGGGTCAGAAGTTCGAGTCTTCTAACGCCCACCATTTTTAAAAAGAGCCGAAAAAGGCTCTTTTTTAGTGACTTTACAACTTCCAATCTGCATTTCAGCCAATTAAATTTTAAAAGTCGTCAAATGTTTTTTATGGTATCGATTTCAAAAGTTCGAGTCTCTTTAACTGTTAATAAGAAAAATATTTTAAAACAAATAAAGCTTTTTTTTTATATTAAAATAATTGTATAATGGCTGATATACATATAATACAATATAATTTTGATTCGGGTTTTAGAGGAAACTATAAAGGTTATCATATTGACAATAGGTTAATTAGCAGGCCAAATATTGTTTCTCCAATATTTTTAAAATTGCAAAAATATCAAACCTCATTTGGACTTATAAACATTTTCACACTAGCATTAGAATTATTTGCCACAATAGAATATTTAAACAAACTTATTGAAGAAAATTATCAAATTCATAATAAATTAATGACAAATTCAGATGTGACAATTAACATCTTTGCAATAAATACAAAAAAAGAACAGATTGTTCATATAATGAAACGAGTGATAGATGATTTAATTATGGTACTTTGTTTGTACTATGATTCAAATAATGTCCGGCAATATAATGAAATATGTATTAGTTCGCTTGGAGAATTATTGACCAATAAGAAATATTGTATTGGAGAGAAAATTTCAACACAATTGAAATTAGATATAAAAACTGAATTAAATTATTGCAAATATGAATTAATACTTAAAGCTATTAATGATTTACATAATGCATATAAGCATAGTTGCTTAATAAACCAATCTCATCAAGAATTCTGTCCAACAGGAATTGCACTTTCGGCTTATTATGCCAAAAATGGTAAGATAAATGAAATATTGTATTTAAATCACAATTTAATGCATATTGTTGTAGGTTTTAGCGATTTTTTAATTGAATTTTTTGGTATAGAATCTTCAAATAGAAAACATGAATTATTAACTAGTGAAAAAAAAATAACCATATAATTACAAAAGTTAGTATGCATATCAAAATTTAATTATTATTTCCAGATAGTTAAAAAAATCTTTAACAATACACTTACCAATAATCTGCGGAGGGCTCTTAATTCCTTTTGCTTCTGCTAAAATAGTTATTTTATATCGATGGCAATTGTTTATTCAGCATTAATTTTATTTTCTAGAATTAAAAAACTTTTAATACATTTCAAAAAGTTCGAACATTGCTACTTCACGCCCACCATAAATATACTCTTTTTATTTTATGCTTGTTTTTGCTTTTTTTCTGCTTTTACGCTATCGTGCAGGAAGCAGACAAACGGCAAAATCAGGATTACTGCGACAGCAAAGTATCTAAAGGTTTCGACATAACCCCATAACGTTGCCTGCTGTCTAAGTATATTATGTATCTGAGCCTGAGCCATATGTGTTGCTGTCGGAAGATCGACCTGAGTTATAAATGAAGAAATCATTGAGTTTAATCTCTCTGCATAAACACTATTTGTTTCAGTCAAAGATTTAATCATCATATGTTGGTGCATTTGAGAAAATCTTGTAATCATTGTTGTTGCAATTGATGTTCCGATGGCAGCACCGATATTTTTCAACAGGTTCTGTACCCCGGATGCGTTTGTCTGTGCCTCATTCGGAAGCGTCGCGCAAGAAATATTTGCAAGCGGCACCATTGCCATAATCATCCCCAGACCAAATACGAAGTTTGGAAAAGCAATATCTACAAGTGATATAGACGTGTTGATTTCTCCAAACAGGAGCCCTGCGGAGGCAAGGACTATTAAACCAACCGTTACAACCGGTTTAATACCAACCTTTGAAACAAATATACCGCAAAGTATGGATGCCAGGAAGCATCCTGCACCGCGCGGTACCATTGATATTCCGCTTAAGAATGATGTATACCCGAGCAAAGATTGCAGCATAGACGGCAATATTGAAGCCGATGACATCATGACTCCCATCAAGACGATTTGACCCATTGTGCCAATAAGAAAATTGTGGTTTTTTAGCACAGAAAGGTCTATCAAGCCGGTGTGCGTTTTGCTTTTTTTTATCTGAATATAAACAAATGTCAAAAAAGAGAATAAAGAAACTGCTGATAACTGGCAAATCCATGTTGCATTAAACCAGTCTGCATCGTTTCCTTTATCCAGCACAACCTGCAAAGTCAAAAGCCAGAGAGCAAGGAAAACAAATCCGCTTATGTCCATAGTAACATTTTTTTGTTTTTTTGAATATGGCGGCTCTTCAATGAATTTATGCGACAGAATAAGTGCAATTATACCAAAAGGTATGTTAATAAAATAAATAAACGGCCAAGAGAAATTTTCTGTAAGCCATCAGCCGACAGCAGACCCCATAATCGGCGCCATAATTACCCCGAGCCCGAAAATTGCCATTGCGGCAGAAAGTTTTTCTTTCGGAAATATTTCAAAAATCATTGCCTGTGCAATCGGCATAATACCGCCGCCTCCAACGCCCTGCAGAATTCTTGAAAACAGCATCATTGTCATGGAATTTGATATTCCGCAGAAAATTGACGCAATCGTAAATACAACTATACTCAGCATAAAATACTGTTTTCGACCGATGAGTTTGCTGAAAAAGTCAACTGCCGGAATTGCAATGCCGCTTGCTACAAGATAACTCGTAATAATCCAGGTTGATTCATTATGGCTTACTGAAAATGTTCCTGCCATATAAGGAAGCGCTACGTTCGAAATCGTTTCATCCAGCGCATACATAAATATGGATAGCATAAGAGGTACCATTGTAATCCACGGATTTAACTTGAAACTCCACTCCTCGTGTCCATTTAATGCTTCTTCCGACATAGTACCTCCGTCAACGCGTAGATTTTTCTACACGTTATTAAAGCATATATTTTGTGAATTTGCAAGTTTTTTATTTATTCAAATTTAATATTGAATTTAGTGACAGCATCTTCACGAATTGTTTGGAGTGCAGAAATTACATCATTTATCCTTATTTTTAAACCTGCACTGGCATCTTTTATATGCTCATCAAGAGCATTAGCTATTTTTCTGTAGGTTTTCAGCCCTTTATCAGTAATTTTAATTTGCATTACAATTTTAGACCCCTGTTTTACAGGTGTTCTTGTAATAAGTTTTTTTTCTTCAAGAGATTTAAGGAATTTTCCTGTGTGTGCTCGGCCTTTTAAAATCAATTTGGCAATTTCCATTTGTATTATATTAGGGTTAATGTAGAGGCAGTCCAGAATAATAAATTCTTCCTGAGAGATTGGAAATTTTTGCAGTTCAAAAAAACATCTTGTTGCTTCATGGAGCACTCTTGATGTTAATTCCAGCTCATATGGAAGTGTTTTAGTATAATGTTCCAAATTACGACCCTCATACTAATTTTATTTTAAGCACACTTTTTTTGCAAACCTATTTAATACCTTTGAGTTCAACATCAATATTTCCGTTATTCAAATCGCCTGAAAGTTTTACTCTAAAATAAGCATTTTTAGAAGCATCAGATTCTATTGATGGAATTTTATCAAGTTTATCTTTGTATAAATCCATTGTGCTTTCCGGACGGAAAACAATATTTAATATCCAGTTAAGCGGTATAAATAATATTTTTATACCCTTAGGAGCTTCTTTATTATATTTGCCGTACAAGCTTAAATCTGCAAATTGTTGTTCAATATCGTAATCGCCTTCGATAAATAATGATAGAAATTTTTGCTGTGACGTGAGATTAATATCTTTGAGCTTTGAATTATCTACATAGAAAGAACCTTTAATATTGGATTGGAGTGCTTTTTTACTCGTCAAATCTGCATTTGTTAAATCTGCTATTTTTATTTTTTTTGAATTTTTTAACATAAATTCAGTACTTCCGAGCTGTGGCAAAAATCCTTCTTTAATCTGAAAACATGCACAAGCTTTAATCTCTTGTAAATTTTTAGCTGTATTAAGATATAATATAGCATCAGCAGTACCATTTACCTGCTCCGGAAGATTAAATAACATATCTGCAGCTGTATTGGAGTCGATGTTTTTAGCTGCAAAATCAATGCAAGAAGATGCGTCTGCAAAATTATATCTGCCTGATGCAGTTAAAGTACCGTTTGCAAACTTTAACTCAGGCATTGAAAACCTGAAAGTATTATCTTTTAAACTCCCATTCAGTTCGATATTTTTAATAACTATCCGGTCTTTTTTTATTTTACCTATTCTTACTTCCCAATTTTCTATATTAATATCGTTGTCCTTAATTTTTGATGCAATGTCAGTATGTCCAGAACTAAAATTTTGAGATTTACGTATAATCAATTCGTTTAAAAACATATTCATTTTATAAATTATGATATTTTTACTGAATTTGTTGCTTGCATCTATATCACAGAAAAAGTTTTCGCTTTCATATGTTCCGTCAGCTTTTATGTATATTTTTTCTTTCTCTGAAATAATTTTTGCTCTGCTAACAAAGAAGTTTTTAAACCTTGTATTAATAAGTTCAAATTTTCCGAATATTTGATTTTTTACGAAGTCATATTTCAAGTCTCCGTTAAACTCGCCTCCTTCGACGTATTCACCGAATGAACCGGTTACAGAAACGGGGGCAAAGCCATTTGTTTTGCAAGTCAAAAATTGAGGCTTCATATGATCATTTTGTTTAATTAATAGGCCGTTTCCGGTAAGTATATTTTTTATAGAGTCATTTTGTATTAGAGAATAATCATAATTCGTTATGTAGAGCTTATTTCCGTCTTTATAGGTTTTAAGTAAGAAGCGTCTTTGCTTATCTCTAAGACCGAGATAGGCTTTTTTATAGAGCAAATCAGATTCTTCTTTTAGTTTAACCAGGTACAGAACATCAATTTTCTTATGTTTAATTTTATAAACAATTTTTGCGTCTGCAGAATTTAGAATAGTTAAATCAGGTATATATTTGAAATTTCCATGAAGTGTAGTATTAAGTTCACCATATACTTCTTTTTCAGATGTTCCAAGGTGCGTAATGTTTAGTATATGATTTACTTTCTCTCCTCCAAGAAGACCATCTGCGTCGGATGTTACAGTTTTACCCTTAAAGTTAAAAACGGCTTTCTCAAAATATAGTGGAATATTAAACCATACAGCGTTAGCACTAAGTTTTTTAGCTGTACATATTCCATATACTCCCGAGTTTTTAAAATTTAAATCAACATCTATTCTGCCGCCATAGTTAATAAAGTTTTCTATGAATTTTTTTGCCGGATCCTGTGATTTCTGGTAAACGAGCAGGGCTTTTTCAATCTGGTTTACTGGAAGATTCCGGCCGGTAACGTGAAAATCATAATTTCCCTTTTTATCAGTCAGTTTTCCTGTAATACTAAGTGCAGAACCAAATTTTATGCTTTGCGCAAAGACAGACGACCCTGTGTTTTCCAGAGTGCCTAAAAATTTATTATGTAGAAACTTAGTTTTTGCTTCTCCTTTAAATTTTGCCAAATGGCCGTCATAAGAGATGTCTTGTATATTAAGGTTTATACTTTTTGAAATATATTCCAGACGCTTAATATTTATTTCTGGAATTTTATTTAGATTAAATGAGCTGTTGGAGGAGTTTTTATGTGCGAATTTATTTCCGTCAATAAAAATATAGTCAGCGTTGATTGATTGAACTGCTAATTTTTTTATATCAGCAGACGCATGAATTTTTTCGACATAAATTGAAGCGCCGGATTTAACTATATCTGCGTCTAATTTTACCCCAAGAGCCGGTGTAATCTTTATTTTTAAATTTTCGGTTTCTGTGCATATACCTGTTACAGAACAGATGTTATCTTCTAGATATTCAGGAACTATAAAGATTAAAACAAGGTACAGTAATAAGCTTGAAATAAAGAACGCAGATAAAAAATATATTAATATTGTTTTGAAGGTTTTCATTTGATTTACATTTTACATTAAATCAATCATATTGTTAATACGCATGAGTTTTTCAAGCTGGCAATTTTTTAGTTTAACATCAATAATATATCTTATTGCCTCAAGGTCGCTTTGAGGTTCAGGTAAAAGCAGCTCTACAGGAGAAATTTTAAATACCTGACAAACTTTATCTATTGTTTCTGCTGTTGGCAGGTATCTGTTATGTTCAATATTACGATAACCTTGAACGCTCATGTCAATTTTTTCTGCAAATTGTTCCTGTGTAAGATGAAGCTTGAAACGTATTCTCCTAATGCCATTCGTAATTAATTCTTGATAATTCATATTGACATTGTTGCTTATACTAATGTAAAATAAAACTAATCATTTAGACAAATAAGTAATATAAATAATTATTCAAAGTGCAAAATAGGATTTTATGTATGAATAGAGATGCTATATTTGGATTATCCTGGATGATATTAATTCTGGGTGCAATAATTAATTTATTCAGCACCGGTGCTGATATAGCAAAAGTGCTAATTTGGCTTGGAATATGCGGTATGGGGATACGTAACTGGTATAATTAACCTTTCAATAGGATCTTTCGATAAAAAGAGTTTCAGATAAATTTCTGGAACTCTGTCTTTATTTTTTTTGTAAGCAGTGCTTCAATTATAGGCATAAGTTTAGAATTAGCATTATAACGCTCGTTCAGCATTTGATTTTGAAGAGGTGATAATTTTTTCTGGCAGATTTCCTTAAATTTTGTTACAGATACAATTTGTTTTATGTGGTAGGAAACAAATCTCAGTATATAGCCGTCAAATTCATTTTTTAACTCTTCTGCTAAACCAAGATTGTTAATTAGTTTTTTTACACAGTCAATTGATCTGAATAAACAGAAGTTTTTATCAGATTTTGAACGGATTGCAGAGTTTTGGCGAATAAGATAATTATAGAGGCATTTATCAGAATACCCTATTTTAGCGGCATTCAGTGAGGCTCCGAAGACAAAAACGTTATCTTCTGCAAGGCTGCAATTGGCAAAATGCAGCCTGTGTTTTTTTATAAGCTCATGTTTGTAGAATTTATTCCAAGAGGCGGGATGCATTCCTCCTAAAATACGTGGTTTAATATCACGCCAGTAAAAATTTTCATCTTCTTTTATGTCGTAAAATCTTTGTAACCTGTCATGCAGATTATAACGACCCAATATGTTTCCATTCTCTCCCACTTTATTAAAATTAAATACGACCATGTCGCAATTTTGGCGTTTTGATTTATTGTACAATGTTTCCAGTGCATCAGGTTCAAACCAGTCGTCAGGGTCTAAAAACGCTATATACTCGCCTTTAGCAGCTTTTAGACCGTTATTTCTTGCACATCCTGCTCCCTGATTTTTTTGATTAATTATTTTTACTCGACTGTCCTTTGCTGCATAATCATTCAAAATAGTCAAGGAATTATCTTTAGAACCGTCATTTACGCATATAAATTCTGCCTCTTTCAATGTTTGGTTCTGGAGCGAGGTCAAAGCTTTTGCCAGATATTTTTCCTGATTATAAATTGGTAATATAACGGAAACTTTGGTGTGCATAACGTGGACTCCATTTTTATCTATTTTAGGTAAAAAACGTAAAAGAAATAATTTGCTAACTGGTGGCAAATTATTTTTTTAGAGTTTTTCATATATAGCAAGGAGTTATTGACATGCAGATTTTATTTAATCCTCAATATACAAACTTGCAATTTCAGGGAAGAAATGATACGTTTTGGAAAGCTTATAACAGAGAGATGAATGGAATTCCGCTGAAAGATACGATACTCAAATCAATCAGTGATGAAAATAATTTGTTAGGCGAGGGGTTATCAAAGAAGGGGTATGGCTTAGCAGGTATAAAGGATTATGTTATAAGAATTTATAAAAATTGTTTTAAAAAAGAAGATTTAGATAGAGAATTTGTAAAACCGAAGAATGACTATTTAAATACTCTTGAAGGCGTAGTATTATGTATTCCTGGGAAAATTGATATTGTAAAAAAGAAAACCGGAGAAAGCCTCGGGGTTGAAAAATATGCCGAACGTATTCAAGTTACAGATTCTCATCCATTAAGAGATGTTAAGGTTACACGTGAAGAAACGCTCAAAGCTTTAAATATATATGAAAAATTAAAGGATTTTCCTGTTAAGTCATATAAACAAGCATATTTGCAGATGAAAAAATTCTGCAAAAAAACAGGTTTTCAATTTGATATTATTAGTCCGAATAATATATTAATTGATACAAAAGCAAAGAAAATTAATCTTATTGATCCGGTTACACCAAAGGTTAATAAACCTGTTCACGGTGATAACGCAGATTTTTCAAAATATCATGGTTGTGACAGCTTATATCCTGTAATATGTGATTTTATAATGCAGAAGGAGCATCTTGAAAATCTTACAGCAGATGAGAAACTTAAGTGGAAAAAGTCCATAAATGTAATTATTGCAAAATGTATTTCTGCAGGAAAAATGGCAGGTTTCGATAGAAATATAAAGCAGTTGAGAGTTTTGTACGAAAGAATTGAAAGATTTTGGAATACAAATGAGCTTTGCAATAGATATGATAATTTTATAGATATGTATTCCGGTACAATTAATCAAGAAAAAACGATTACTGCTGCACTTAATTACAAAAATAGTGAACAGGAGAGGATAAAAGAAATATCAAGGCTTGATGCAGCGAATTTTGAAGAGATAAAACCTGTATTTGAAAAAATCCTTGAAGCGCCTCACCAACCGAAGGTAGAATTTCCAGAAATTATAAATGCTGTTCTTGATAAGGTTTTTGAATATGGGAGTGATGCAAAATCTCTTGTGCCGGCTCTGGAATTGTTGTTTGATAAGGAAATATTTTGTACAACAAAAAAACGCCTGTACAGATTGTTTATTGCCCTTGAGCCAGAGAATAAAAAGTTTTTAGATGAAATAGGGAAGAGTGCTAAAAATCCAATAGAGAAGATGCTTTTTAAGCAGGAGTTTACAGATTTGTATAAAAAATCCGGAAAACATTCACAGGAGATTTATAAAGATGCTGTAAGCGGTGCAACTATTCCCCAAGAGCTTGCTGATAAATTATGGATAAGCAGAACCTGTACAAATACAGGAAGCATGCAGGAAATATCAATCAAAAACATGATTAAAGCATACAACTATATTGAATCTGTAAAAAATCGCAAGCCAGAGGTTGCGGATTTAGTTAAACTACATAAAATAGTTTTAGCAGACACTCCGGAGCAGGAGCTTATAGGCGGCAGGCTGCGTACGCCTGAAACAGACGAACTCGTAAGACAAATCTTTCACGTAACAAAAGACCCGAAGAGTGTTGTAAATGATTATTCTGCAAGTAAAGATGTGGTCGAGGACCTGAAAAAACTGGATGAATACATTAATAAAAACTACGATACTATGGATTGCTTTACACATGCTGCAAATATTTTTTCAGAAGTTATCAGGATACATCCGTTTCTTAATGGTAACGGCAGAGCCGCAAGACTATTTACAGAAGAGTTTTTATTAAGTAAAGGATATCGTCTGGATAAGTGGCCGGAAGAAATTTTATACAGAAAAATATATTCGGCAGACGAGCTTGCTGAATATATCAGAAGGAGTTCTAATTATATTGCTCTTGTAAAATAACAGTTGGTTTGAGAATTTTTAACAGACAGTTTGAGAAATTTGGGCAATGTTCACTAAAAAATTGAAAAATTTCCGAATATCATTTTAAAATATAAGCATCAACAATTTGCCCGTAAAAAGCAATATGGACATCTTTGTTTGCCATAGGGTATGTGCTCGGTACATCCTGCGGATAACAAGATTTTTGAATATCTTCAGGAATTTCGGATAAAACCTGTGTTTGTTTATAAATTACTTTGCACTCTAAGGTTAAAGGAAGCTCTTTTATTGCTGGAACACTGATTTTATTTCCATCAATTAAAGTTAAATTTAACTCTTTAATTTTATCAATATCTCTGCCTGATTTTGAACCGCAAACTCCTAAGATTTTTTTATTGAAATCGTCCAAGGGAATATTTACAGTAAATTCAGGATTTTTTTGCAGCTGTTCCGCTGTGAATCTTCCAGTACGGACGTATACTGTAAAAATTGGTAATCCCCATTCTATACCCAGTGAACCCCAGCCGATTGTCATAGAATTTACTTTATCGACCTTTGTTGTAATTAAAATTCCTTTTGGAATCGCACTTGTTATTTCTTTTGCATATTCAAAAACATTTATTTCTTGTTTCATATACATCACCTCATGAAAATATTATAACAAAAACGGTCGTATTAATATTGCCCCAACGACCGTTTTAAAAACATTATTAACAGTAAGCATTTTCAAAAATTTCAAGATAATCTTCTTTACTTAAAGGTACCAAATCTGCCGTAATATCGCCGCCTAAAACTTCAAATACTTTTGCAGGGTATTTTTTTAGCTCTTCTTTTGTTATTCCTGCCTGACTCATTTTAACATCATCACAGCCTACATCTGCAATTAAATTATTGAGAGCATTTAAGAAATCATTACCCGATGTCGGATTTTCAACTCCCATTGCTTTTGCCATTTTTATAAATCTTTCTTTACCCAGCCCTTTTTGTATAAAGAATTCATAATAAGAAGGCGAAATCATAATAAGTCCTGCGCCATGCGCTAACTTTGGATGGAAACCGCTCATAACATGCTCCATATTGTGTGCGGATGTGCTCATCACATAATAGCAGGCAAGAGTATTTGCAAGTGCAACATAAGAGCGCGCTTCTTTATTTGAACCATCTTTATATGCAAGGGGCAGATATTTTGCAATAAGCTCAATTGCTTTTAGTGCAAACATTTCAGCCATAGGATGAACATTTTTATTCATCATTGTTTCACTTGCGTGGAAAAACGCGTCCATTCCTTGATAAGCAGTATATTTTGACGAAACGCTCAGCATTAACTCACTGTCGACAATTGATATTGTCGGATACATTGAAGGTCTTAAAAATAGAGTTTTTTCTTCTAAATCGTCCCTGCTAATTATAGCAGCTGCATTTACTTCACTTCCTGTTCCTGCTGATGTTGTGATACAAACATTAGGTGCCGCCGGATTTTGAGGGATTTTTATACCTCCCTGTTTGCTCAGACTGTAATCCCAAAGATCTCCCTCGTTTTTCATCATAAGTGCAATGCATTTCCCGCAATCCATAACGGAGCCGCCGCCAAGAGATATTACAAAATCACATCCGTTTTCTCTTGCCAGCTTTGCCCCATCCATAACATTTTGTGCAGTCGGGTTTGGTCTTACTTTATCAAATAATACATATTCAATATCTGCTTTTTTAAGCTGTTCTTCAAGTCTCTGAAGATATCCGTATTTTTTAATTGATTGTCCGTTTGAAACTGCAATTAAAGCCTTTTTGCCGGGAAGTTTTTCTTTATGCAGATTATTTAGCTGTCCTGCTCCAAATAAAATTCTTGTCGGAATGTCAAATACAAAATTGTACATAACCTTTTCTCCTTTCTTGGATTTAGCTATTCTTGCCTTCTGATATTTATTATGTTAAATTTTTAGGATAAATTATTCAAGTACGGATAAAAAGGTAACCTACTGGCAGAAAGAAGCGTATTATGATTATAGATGAAAAAGACTGTTTAAAAGAAGTTGAAAGTTTTGATAAAACAGGTTTTAATTATACATTATCTTTAATAAGCGGAAAGTATAAATTAACTGTTTTATATGCGATATACAGGCATGGCGTTATTCGTTTCAACAGTTTGCAAAGGTATTTGAATATGGTTTCACATAAAACTTTGAGTGTGGTTTTAAAAGAACTGGAAAAGGATGAGCTTATTATAAGGAAAGAATTTCCGCAAATTCCGCCCAAAGTTGAATATTCTCTTTCGAAAAAAGGGGAATCTTTTATTCCGATTTTACATTCTTTATGTCAATGGGGGCTAAAACACAGAAATTAACAATACCCTATTTAAAAATTTTGAAGATTATTAATGAAATGAAACTATAAAATATGAAAAATTTTTCCGACTTCAAAAATGAAATTTCCAACTTAGAAATGAAAAAATAACGTTGCCCGAAATTCTCAAACTGGTTGTTTTCTCAAACTAAACGTAAAAATACAGCTCTCTAAAAACTTTGTAAAAGAACACATGGTTTGATTATTTTGTACACATGGTTTGATTTTTTCGGCAATTTAGCTTTAAAAATTTAAAAAGATAAGCTGATTTTTTTCACAAAATCGTCAGTCGCTTTTTGTAAACTTGTTGTCAATTTATATTTTTGATACTAAATGTCTCTTTCTTTTGGAGGGAAAAGTCTATTAAACTTTTTACAATCTTGTTCTGTCGGTTGATAATTTTTTATGCTTTCATGATAAGTTTTAAGCCATATGTATTTAGGTTGTATTTTTTCATTGTTTTCATACTCTTTTATCTTGTCATCTATAAAGTTTTCAAGTGGAGTTCTACAATACATATCCACAAACTTTTCTCTTATTAAATAATTAATATAATATTTTGAATCTTGTTGGTCCTCTTTAACTAAGATATTGAATGGCTCTTGAATTTCATCAGCAACAATTTTATCTATTTCTATTCTTGGGTATTTTGTATTCCTTTCACCAGCAACAGCTCTTTGATATGCTTCGCCAACAATTAAGTTTTTCTTTTGGTCGTGAACGAAACACCCTTTTGTTAAGTATCCTCTTGTAACAATTCTTGCATTTGCCGCATCGTTATAAATCATATTACTTTGGTAATAATAAAGAAATATTAATAATGGAACAAGCGTTTTAGATGATACGATTATGCAGTCAGATATAGTCGTGATTTCTAATGGGGAATCATTTTCGTATATCCTTTCTATTAAAACTTTATGATAATAGTTATTGACAACGTGGAATGTGTCTTTTGACGTACCATTAAATTGAGGATCATAATGTTTATTAAAACTAAAGTTATTCACCATATCAGAAAAACCAAGCACATCAATAAAAGCAATATATTTTTCTTTCAAGTATTCATCTCTATTAATCATCATTTTTAATACCTTTCTGCTTAATGGTTATAGGTCAATTTTAAAATAGTATTGATTTAATACATTGATGATATTTGAAGCATCTGTTATATTACTACTTTTGACAAGGTCAGAAAAATTCTTACCGTTCATATAAAAAATATCATATTTTGTTGTTCTATTTTTGTAATTTTCTAGTAATGCTCTTGCATCATCGTCAAAATCACTTGTAGTTATATAACCAAATTTGAATCTTGGCTGTTCAGTTGGTTTTAACGATTTATACCAATCTCTTACAAAAGAAATCTTATCTAGGAATTTTTTAACTTCAGCTTGGTCTACCAAATGTGAACGCCCATAACCTTTGCATTCAATGTAATAATGTTCATTTCTGTCCGTCCTTAAGATGACATCAAATTCTTTTTCCTGACCATCGTATTTTATAACCCTACCTATATCTAAAGAACCACCTTCAATTTTTTTGTAACAATGCCCAACAACAAATTCAAATAAATCTCCTGCAAGATTTAATGAAGCCCCTTTTATTGCATCTAATTTATTAAAAAGTTCCATAAACTGTGCAAAATTTTCAGCCGCAATAGTTCCTGCATTAATCAGAACTTTAAATAAGTTTTCAAATAAGTTGGCAGTAGATAAACCAAACAAATTTGCGGGAGTTGTTGCAATTATTCCTTGTTGTTTTGCCAATTTCAAAGCTTCGGGAGTGAAATATTTGCCAAGAAGTATAGGTATAGCCTTTGGAACATTCTTAAGATTTTTAGTAATATTAATTTTATTTATAAAATATCTAATGGTATTCTCATCAATAGTATTATAAATTACATCAACAACAATAAATCCCGGTTTTTCATTCTTTCGTATAAAATATAAATAACTAGGTGCAGTTATATCCCACTTAAAACTGGCATATTCATCATTTTTCATTAACACACCTGAACTGGAAAAAGAATTCTTTACAATCCAGTCTTTTATCATTTCAATCAAATGTTCTTCTATCTTTTCTTGAGCAAGGGCAGCAGTTCGATTGGTATTTATGGAGTAGTGAAGATATGGATTTCCATTGAAGATAACTTCTGAACATAAATTCAATTTTTTTAGATTTTCAATAATAATATTATAGCCAATGTGTCCTTTTATTTTGGAGGGAGAACCTGATAAAATACAGGCTTTATTATATTTAATTACTCCGTTCGTACAATCAAATGCATTAAGAATATATGAATATACCGACCTTGTTTTATTTGCAGCATTTTTTAAATTGGTAAAAAATTCTTCATTAAACCCTTGAGATTTTAAATATATAAAATTTTCTTTATGAGGAAACTTTAAGTTTAAATGACCAAGTAAGAAATCTTTTTTAGCACATTCACGTGAAATTTTTCGCCTAATAGTTGCATGATTTTCACCAGTTGTTTTTGAAACTTCTTCTGCAATATCTGACGAAAGCATAGCTCCATTATTTTCTAATACTTTAATTATATTTTTCATGTCTCACTACTCTATTTATAATAATATTTAATATGTTCTCAAGTATTAAATTTTTTTAAGCTGCTTTTTATTGATATAACTATCTTACCATAAAAAACTTTGCTAATTATATCTGTCTCGAAGGTATAAACTATGGTTATTTACTCTCATAAGTTTACTTCTTGTTTCTTAAATTGCATATCATAAAGAGCTTTGTATTGTCCGTTTTTGATGGACATAAGCTCATCATGATTTCCGAGTTCTACAAGTTGACCTTCGTTTATAACTGCAATTTTATCTGCATTTCTTACTGTAGATAATCTGTGTGCGATTACAAATACCGTTTTATCCTGCATCAAGTTATCAATTGCTTTTTGAACGATAGCTTCCGCTTTATTATCCAGTGCGGAAGTTGCCTCATCTAAGATAATAATCGGTGCATCTTTTAAGAATGCTCTTGCGATTGCTACACGCTGTTTTTGCCCCCCTGATAAAAGAATTCCTCTTTCTCCAATTTGGGTATTCAAACCTTCTTGCAAGGATGCAATAAATTCATCAAGGTAAGCCATTTTTACAGCTTGATTAATCTGTTCTTCTGTTGCATTTTCATTGCCAAGCAAAATATTATCTCTTATAGTTCCGGAGAATAAGAAGTTATCTTGAAAAACAACTGCAATATTTTGCCTTAATGATTCCAAGGTATAATCTCTTATATCAATTCCATCAATACTAATTGAGCCGGATTTGATATCGTAAAATCTTGGCAAAAGGTTAACTATTGTTGTTTTACCTCCGCCGGAGTTTCCGACCAGTGCAATTGTTTCTCCTTGTTTTATTTGCAGGTTTATATTTTTTAGTACCGGAACATTTTCAACATATTCAAACCAAACATCTTTAAACTCAATATTTGTATGTTCTCTACCCATTACTACTGCATTTTCTTTATCTCTTATCTCAGGCACTGAGTCTAATACTTCAAAAATTCTCTCTATAGAGAAAAATGAGAATTGAACGGCGTTTAAATTATTTCCGAGATTTTTTACAGGTGTATAAAGCAGGATTAATGCTGTAATAAATGAAACAAAATTACCGCTTGTAATTTGTCCTGACATAATCAAATGCGAACCATAACCGATTGCAGCCGCAATACCCACAGATACAATAACGTGCATCATTGGAGAAAGCCACTGGGTTTTTTGAACCATTTTTATTCTTAAAGTAAAGATATTTTGTAAGATTGTAAAAAATTTGTTTGTTTCGTTTCTTTGCAGGTTATATGAAGTAATCGTTTTGTTACCGTTAAACACTTCATTGTATTCTGTAATAATCGAGGCATCCGCAAAAACTGTTTTTTCCATAACACCTTTTATTCTTTTCTGTAATTTTGCAACAGGAGCAAATGCACATCCAAGAACAACAACAGCGATTAATGCTAATTGCCAGGAATTATAGAAAAGTACACACACAAGAGAGATTGAGGAGAAAATTCTCTGTGTAAAAACGCTTAGATTATCCAATAAACCATTACAGGCTAAATCTGCTTGATTATTGAATTGAAAGACAATATCTCCGGAGTTTTGCTTATCAAAGAATGAAGTCGGCAAAGTCAAAAGTTTTTTGAACATATCAAACTTAAGCCCGTTTGTAATTTTCCCTCCAACCCATGTTGAAAGATAAGCCGAAAGATATTTTAACCCGCCTTGAATAGAAGTAAAAGCCACAATACCAAGCGGAATATACCAAGGCGAGGCAATGGATTTTTCAACCATAACTAAATCCATATAAGGCTTGAGTGCTAATGCAATAACAGCATCCAAAGAGCCAATCGGAATACAAATTAGCATTGAGCATAATGCCCTGAACCACACAGGCTTTACATAGGGCCACATGCGACTGTAGTTGATATATACACGATTATTTTTTATTGTATTTATAAAATTATCATACGATATCATTTGTTTTGCTCCTTATTTGCACTTAATTGTTCTTTTATGACATCAATTAAGTAGCTTATAGCTGAAATGGGAATTCCTATAAATAATTGTTCAAGTTTTGCAGTAAGAGTTGTTGAAGAATCTGTTAATTTTGAGATATGTTTATATACTCTTAGTTTTGAATAACCAAGTTTTTCGTTTTCAAAAAAACTGTCTTTTGTTGTGATTTCGTAAGTATCATCACAATATTTTTTATATTCATTTTCGTACCGCCAAAAGTTATAGAGACCTATATATTGATCGCCTGAAAATTTCTCGTTTTTGCTGTATGGGTATTTATTGAGGTATATTCCGGATTGTTTAAATTCAAGAATAATAAAGTTATTCACAAGAGCCTGTCTGAATTTTTCCATCAGTTCTTCTGAATAATCTGCGGCATCTTCCATATAAATATCATCAAAATTTCTTGCAAAGCAGGAATATCCAAAATATTGTTCCGGTGCAAATTTAAATCTTGCTTTGCCATAAGGTGAAATTTTTTCTTGATTGCCTTCTAAATTAAAATATCTTGTAAATTCCGGCTCTTTAACCAATTCTGTGTCCATAAAATAGGTGTCTAAATCTTCTTTTAAACCAAACAGCCACCAGTCTGAGACATGAAAAGGAATTATAACTCTATTTTCGAATTTGCCTGTTTTGATATTAAACCTTGTAAATAAAACATCTGTCAGAATTTTATGTTTAAAAAGATTGTAATTATTTCCTCTTGCCTCGAATTTATTAAAATACTCTAAAAATCTGTCGCTTGTGAAAATCAAATCACTTCTTAATTTCATTGCATATTTGCGTGTAGCTTTTTTAAGACCTTCTTTTGTACTAACAAGTTGACGATTCATATTGTTATAGGTCTTTTTGTGTGTAAATTCCTCAATTAAGGTTGTTCCGGGATCTTCACATAAAACTAATATGTCATAGTCTAAATTTGAAATATCTGTTCCCTGCCAGGTTGATAGAATAATCTCAGCTTCAGGCAAAAATTTTCTAATGCTTTTCAGGCACTTAGGAGTTTCTTTTTTATTTATCGGGCCTTGCACAATTACAGAGATATCTTTAGAGTCAATCATTATTTTTTCCTCCATCCTGTAATTACAACAAGCACCTCTCACTCACTTGATACAGCATTTAACATCTTTAAATCGGGAAATAAACTTGGTTTAAATCTTCCGAAACATACTTTATTGGGCTTCGGTGCGGATATAAGGCGAATTGATAATGAGATGAGAAAAGGTCTAATAAGAACTTTCACTGAACTACCTGCAAATATTTCAAAGTCAGCTATATCACTAAAGGATTGGACAGTTACATCATTAAAAGCACTGCCGACAAATTTTATAAGCGGTTTAAAGGCGTTCAAAACAGGTTTTCTATCCATTCCAGGTATGATAAAAAATGCAATTGTTGCTTTTAGAGCTTTCTCTGTAACGCTTCTCACTTCTCCATTAGGTTGGATAGCCTTAGCAATTGGAGTTGTTGCACTTGTAATTTACAAATACTGGAAACCAATTTCAGCCTTCTTTAAAGGTATGTGGCAAGGATTAAAAGAAGGTTTACAACCGTTGATGCCATTATTCCAACGAATCGGTAAGGCTATCTCTCCTATACTTGCACCTATCAAAGCAATTGTTGAGTGGTTCAAAAAACTTATAAAACCTGTTGATGATACAAGTGGGGCCGCAGAAAAAATGGGCGTTCGTTTTGGAAAAGCGATTGCAAATATAATCGTTAAATTAGTTGAACTTGTAACTAAAGCATTTGAATTTGGCAGTAAAATCACGACTATGCTTGCAAGCGGAATAATGTCAGGACTTGCAAAAGTAAAAGGTTGTATTGCAAAAGTTGCCCAAGTTATAAGAGACCACCTGCCACATTCACCTGCTAAAACAGGACCTTTAAAAGATTTGCACAAAGTAAAAATTATCGAGACTATTGCATCAACATTAAAACCGTTGCCACTTCAAAATGCGATGAACAAGACGTTGGGAGTCTTTTCAGGGGGATTAAAAGCCCACACAAGAGGAGCGAATAAATCAGCTTCTCCATCATTTGTCATTACCTACAATCCAACAATCACAATATCAGGAAGTGAATCTAAGGATGAGTTTCTGAAAATGCTTAAAAAACATAAAGATGAAGTTGTGAACATCATTAAAAGAGAATTTGAACGCAAGGAAAGGGTAGCTTACTAAAATGTTCGCTCAACTTGGAGATATAAAATTTGAATTAATCACTTACTTTAACGGTTTAAACGAAACTGTCTCATACAATTATGCTCAGCACGAGCGGATTGAAAACAAACCCATTCTTCAATTCTTAGGCAAGAATTTGCAGGAAGAAGATATTAAACTTAATTTTCATCGTTCTTTTTGTGTCCCTGAAGATGAAATAAAAAAGCTAAAAGATGTCGCAGATACAGCAACACCTTTGAAATTTATTAAAGGAAACGGTGAATATGTCGGAGTATTCATCATAGAAGAAATCGGACAAGCAGTAGAACAAGCCTCTTCAGAAGGTGATTTGATGTCTGTGCAGGTCGATGTCCGGTTAAGAGAATATACAGGAAAAGTCCCTGAAGATAAAAAAAATGAAAAAGGATTTAAGAAAAAATGACGGAATTTTATTCCTACATAACAAAAGACGGAGACCGTTGGGATAGTATCTCATACAAGTTTTATGATAACCCCAATCTTTATGAAGAGATTATTAAAGCGAATCCAACAGTACCCAAAGACCCCGTTATTGAATCAGGAATAAAACTAAAAATCCCAGTTTTAGATACTTCTCAGACTATACAATTTGAATTGCCCCCTTGGAAAAAATAATGCTAGTCCCAATTTTTGAGTTGTTTTATGACAAAAAGAATATAACACGAGATGTCGCTCCATACGTTACTTCTATTGAATATACAGATGTTGAACATGGAGAATCTGACGAACTTGTAATTACTTTTGAAGATGCCGAAAAAATATGGCAAGGAGCTTGGATACCAACTAAAGGAGATTCCTTGCGTGCATATATTGGTTATGAGGCAGAAAAACTTCTGAATTGCGGAGTATTTGAAATTGACGAGCTAGAATACGACACCCCTCCGGACACAATTACAGTAAAAGGTCTTGCAACCGGAATAAAAAAGCCTTTAAGACAAAAAAATTCTGTCGGATATGAAAATAAAACTCTAAAACAAATTGCAAAAGAGATAGCAGATAAGCACGGATACACTCTCGTTGGAGAGATTGCAGATGTGCGAGTTGATAGGATAACGCAAAATCAGGAAAGAGACTTATCATTCCTCACAAAATTAGCAGAACAATACGGTTATATTTTCAAAATAGCTGAAAATAATCTTGTTTTCTATGATGTACAAAAACTTAAAGGTTCAAAACCAACACAAATATTCTACAAACAAGATTTAATTCACATAAACCTCAGAGAAAAGACATCACAAAAATACAAAGCTGTTCAAGTATCTTATTTTGATCCAAAGAAAAAGAAAACTGTTAAAGCAACTGCGAGGAATGAGAACGTTGCAAAGGGTGATACTTTAAAAATCACAGCTCGTTGCTCTGACAGAAAACAAGCAATAGTAAAAGCAAAAGCAGCACTAGGAACTGCCGATGATAAAATCGAAGGTTCACTTGAGTTTATCGGAAATCCGTATTTAATTGCCGGTACTAACATTGAACTCAAAGGAATTGGGCATTTTTCAGGCAAATATCACATAAAACAAGCTCGTCATACTTATGACAGGTCAAATGGTTATAAAACATATTGCGAGGTGGTATCGTGCTAAGATTTGGAATTGTCTCTCAAATTAACGCTCTGAACGCCCAAGCTCGTGTAAGTTTTCAAGACGACGAATCGACTTCTTACTGGTTGCCAGTCCTGCAAACAAAAACACTCAATGACAAATTTTATGTAATGCCCGATATTGGAGAATTAGTTGCGTGTTTAATGGATGAAAATTCGGAAGACGGAGTCATTTTAGGAACAATTTATTCAACTGAAGATGTTCCAGTCACGCAAAGTGAAAAAGAAATATCAATGAATCTTGAAGACGGCTCATACATAAATGCTAACAAGGAAAGTCAAACGCTTACTGTAGCTTTTTCAACAATGAAACTTATTGGAAATATCGAACACGAAGGGACTTTCACAAATACCGCAGGAATAAAATCAAACGCTGACATTACAGACAAAACATCTTCTATGCAAGCGATAAGAGAAATATATAATCCTCATACTCACACAGGAAATCAAGGAAGCCCGACATCTGCCCCTAATAAAACGATGTAATATCTATGACAAATTTAAATGAAATCACCTACGTTGATTGGCAATTAAAACTAAATTCAATCGGAGAAGTTGCGCAAGGTGTTGATGATATAAATCAATGCATCGCAATAATACTTCTGACTAAAAAAGGTACAGTTCCGCATCGTCCGACATTTGGCTCTGATATCTACAAATATATTGATTACCCTATCAATGAAGCAACCCCAAATATAGTTAGAGAAGCAACTGATGCAATCACGATGTGGGAAACACGAATAAAAATAAATTCTATAAAGGTCGAAATAGCAGAATCAAATTTAACAGTAAAGGTTGAATGGACATTGAAGAATACAAGCACAACAGGTACAGCGGAGGTTACTTATGACACAGCTGCCTGAACCTAATTTTATAGAACGAGACCCCGATGTAATTACAAAAGAATGGATTACAGCTTATGAAGAAAAGAGCGGTAAAGTGCTTCAGCCTGCACAAATTGAACGGCTAATGATTGATGTTGGTGCATATCGTGAAACCGTTTTAAGAATGAAAATTCAAGAAACCGCAAAACAAAATCTCTTAAGTTATGCACCACTAGATATTTTAGAACATATTGGAGAACCTCTCGGTGTAACTAAGTTGTTGGCAAATAGTTCAACAACGACTCTAAAATTCTCTCTGGATGAGCCATTAGATTTTACTTGTAGCATCCAAAAAGGTTGTGAAGTAGAAACAAAAGACGGTCTTTTTATTTTTCAAACGCTTGAAGATGTAAAAATTCTTGCAGGAGAATTATCCGTTAGCGTGGATGCAATATGCGAAACCCCCGGTAGTGCATCAAATAATTACACATTAGGTTCAATCAATAATTTAATCACGCCTTTAGATTATATCTCTACCGTAGAAAACACAACAGTAAGTTCGGGTGGTGCTGATGATGAAGAAGCGGACAGCTTAAGAGAAAGAATTAGACAGGCACCGGAGAAATTTTCAAACGCAGGAAGTCGTGGGGCATATCGCTACCATACTTTGTCTGCACACCAATCAATAATTGATGTCGCAATAAATTCACCGTCTCCTGGTGTTGTAGATGTATATATTTTAACTAAGAACGGAATTCCAAGTCCTGAGGTAATTAAAATTGTTCAAAACTACTTAAATGATGAGAAAATTCGTCCTCTTACTGATTACGTCAGAGTTTTTGCTTCAGAAAAAGTTGAATTTTCAATAAATGCAAATATTGTACTGTATATGGATGCGGACGCAGAAAGTGTTATAAAAACTATTGACTCCAAAATGAAAGAATACAAAGTTTTATTATCAGAAAAACTCGGAAAAGACGTTATCAAAACACAAATTATATCAATATTAAACAGTATTTATGGAGTTTTTAAGGTAAACCTAGAAACTCCTGAAGAAATAGATATAAAAGAATACCAATGGGCAGATTTGGTTGATTGGAACATTGTAATTGAGGGTTATGCAAATGAGTGAATTAGCCCCAATTAATGACATTAATTTAAAAATATTTGATGAAATATGCGAAAAAAGATTTTCAAATTTGGAACTTGATGTGATTCTTGTTTCAATTATTGACAATCTTCCATCCGATGCACTACCTCACTTAGCTGAACAATATCATATTACAGGAAATGAAGGATGGTTACAGTGTCGAAACGACGAAGAGAAAAAAGATTTAATCAAGCGTTCAATAGAAGTTCATAGGTACAAAGGCACAAAATATGCACTGAAAAAAATTTTTGATATGTTCGGACTTGAAGGACATATAAAAGAATGGTTTGAAACAAATGGAGAGCCATACACATTTACAGTAGATATAAATTTTGTTTCAAAAGGACTTGATTTTGATTTAATCGAAAGACTGGAAGACTTAATTAATGAATACAAAAATGTCCGCTCACATCTTGCAAGCTTAAGTATCGGAATGTCCTCCGAGCTACATAATTTTAAAAATAAACTCATCTCTATATCGGGTGAATGCACAACAATATATCCTTTTCAAAAATCACTTATTTGGGATGAAAGCGACTGGGATGAAGCCTATTGGTCAAAGAAAATTGACGAAGAAAGAACATTGCCTGTGTGTAAATGGGATGAAAGCAATTTTGATGAAAGCGTTTGGTCTTTTGGATAAAAACAAAGTAAAGAGGAGTTTATATGGATTTTTACACAATACTAACCAATGGCGGTAAAAATGGAATTACAAGAGCATATGCAGATAGTTCAGCACTTGAATTAACATCATTTGCGGTGGGTGACGGTGGAGATGGTTATTACGATCCCGATGTAGAACAAAAAGAATTAATCAATGAAACTTATCGTGGACCAATATCAAAAATATACGTTGATACCGAATATGAAAACAGATTAATTGTAGAATGTGCTATTCCATCAGATAGCGGCGGTTATTATATTCGTGAAATAGGAATATACGATGCAAACAGGGTTTTATTTGCAGTGGGCAGGCTGCCAGAAAGCTATAAACCAATAGAAGAAGAAGGGTCTACAAGAGATTTTTATGTAAAAGTTGTTCTTGAAGTTGAAAATTTAGAAGATAGACAACTTATTATTGATTCAAATGTAAGCATTGTTTCTTTTGATTATTTAGAAAATATGCACAATCAAGACCCAAATGCTCATTACAGAAAAATAGATGCTGATAAAGTGGATGGATACCACGCTGGAAATGAGGAAAACTGTATTCCTGTATCAAATGGAGAAAAAAATACAAATTTAAATGCCGATTTAATCGATGGACACAACGCAGGAAATCATGCTAACGAAGTTTTAATTTTAGATGATAGCGGACTTGTTCCTGACAAAAATTTAAAACCCTATGCGCTAGAAAATCACTCTCATCCAATAACGGATATATTAACAAATGAAAGCATTCATAGCTTTAATAATATGCAAATTTTAAGCGGTTATAACGTAGGAACAACCACTTATGTATATCCACCAAATGGATATACAATGAAAGATTTGCTTGCTTTTTTGCCATCAATGAGAACATTTCATTATGCAGGAGATGTTAATAATGATGACTCTTCTTACTGTTATTGGGATAAAGAGGCAACAAGAATAAGAATAACATGCTACAACACTGAGCAAAGGGCTAATCCGCAGGTTAATTGGCTTGCAATATGGAGAAAAAATATCCCACAACAAATTTAAGGAGTAATATATGTCAATAATTGAAGAATTAGTTGAATTTAAACCGAAAACAAAAGCTGTATCTAACGATATAAATAGCAATTTTGAAACACTTCGTCTATCAAATAATGAACATGAAAATAAAATAAATACCTTAAACACTCTTTTTGAGGAATACAAGCAAAACCCTGCAAAAATAATTGATTCGTCAACAAATATTCTTGAATTAGTTGGAAATACTAATAATTTTAAGGCTGTTGGAACTTCTACTATTGATACAATAACAGGAAAAACATCCGGATTTGTTTTTATTGAATTTCTTGATACAAGGAAACTTATTAGTAGTAACATTCTAAGATTGCAAAATAATGTTGATAGAATTACCAAAAATGGGGATATAGGAATTTATCTTTTTGAAAATGAAATTATAAAAGAAGTAAGTTATTTTACAGCAAAAGAAGAATATACAAACTCTTATCCCACACAGACAATTTTAAATGCCCCCAAAAACAAATATGGCAAAGCTGATTTTATTGAAAAAATTAAATTAACAGATGACATTATGCCAATAATGGATTCATTTGAAAATGAGACTTGCGTTATTTCATCAAGTTCACAATATGATGCAATAAATTATATGCCTTGGAAAGCATTTAGACATCACACCAATGATGCCCATGGTTGGTTGACTATAAATGGGGTAACCACAGGTTGGTTAAAAATTGAATTTAAAAATATTACTCCAAAAGTAAAAGCCTTTTCAATTACTTCAAGGAATTCTGCTGATGCAAATACACATTCACCCTGCGATTTTGTAATAGAAGGAAGTAATAATGATACAGATTGGACTCTCCTTGGAGATTATAAAGATAATTTAAATTGGGTACAAAATGAAAAACGATATTTTGCACTCACATATTTTGAAAGTTTTAAATATTACCGAATAACAATAAATAAAAATTGCGGAAATGGAACTTTTAGTGGGTTTGGAGCACTGGAGCTATATGAATCTATAAATGATATTATGCCAATGGTTGCAAAACTTAATTTTTCAATTGATAAACCTCTTCTTATAAATACTGGTGTCGGAACATCCTCGATTGGAAAATTAAATCAACTATCACAAATAAATGAAACAATAAGCATAGAAAATCTTTTAAATAACTCAATAATGTATGTTGGTTTCAAAAAAAATAGCGAAAACAAATTTGAACCTTTTGTAACATCCGCCAGACCGACTTATTCAAATTCTTTGCAGAAATACTCCAACAAAAATTCAATTCCAACAATGATTTCTTTAACTACAAGTAAAGAATTTAAATTCGGATATACGGCAAGTTGCAGCAGCTTTTATACCCCAACAGGCGCAAGCTATCCTTGTTATCTTGCATTTAATGGTGTTCGTAATAATAAATGGGTAGCCAATGTTGTCGGTGGAAACCAATGGTTACAAATTGATTTCCCTAATTATAGAAAAATTGCAAGATTTACAATCGTAGCTTCACATGATGATCCCGGAGGAAGTGTTAAAAAAGGTTATATTAAAGGCTTTAATGGAGAAGAATGGATTGTTCTAAAAGAAATTAGCGAAGAGACAGATTGGATTGCAAATGAAGTTAGACATTTTGATGCTGATGTTATCGAAGAGTGCATCCAATTTAAACTTGAAATTACTGAAATTCAAAATATGGCAACACGAGCACAAGTTGCCGAATTTCAAATGCATGAAGTTGCCGATTGTTTTGTGATTCCAGAGAATAAATTCTATTCTTATAACCTTGAAACACAAGAATTTGAAGAAAAGGAAATTATCTATGTAGGCAGAATTAAAACTCAAAATAATTTTATATCCGATGTATGTAGTTATGCAGTAGAAAATCAATATATAAGCGAGGATACGGATTTAAGCATAAATACATTATATTCCTTTTTTCATAATCTTGGTTTTGATTATAAAAATTTAAAAGTTTCAGGTTGGATAAAAGATAAAACAACAGGATTTACAATGCCTTGGTATCCTGACTCAAATTATGATGCAGGGATTGAATTTAATAACTATGGTTTTCACATTGATGAATGTCAATTTAATGTAAGAACACCATCAACCTTAATGCGATTTAAAGATTGCGATAATATAGCGCGCTCATACAACAGCAATGTGTCGTTACTGTTACAAGTTGAAAGGATTTTTTAATGTATTCAGTTATAAGAAATAACAATTATATGGAAACAGACTCCTTGCTTTTTGATGATTTTCAAGTACCTAAAAAACCGCACGAATATGCAATATTTTTAAACGGAGAGTGGGTTTTAGACGCAAATGCATATTTTAATGCTATCGACAAAGTAGAAGCAGAAGCTTTTTTAAATGAAACGGATAAATTAATTTCACTCTACAAAGAAGAAAAAGACTTAGGAATTACAACTACATTAAGTGATGAGGAGTATTTAGAGTTAATCACAAAACGTCAAGAAAGGAGAATCATTTTAAATGACCTCACTATCTAAAATTTGTTTGCACTGGACCGCAGGTGCTAATACCCCTTGCGATACAGATTTAAAAGCATACCACTATTGTGTAGATAAATATGGGAAGATTTTTGCAGGCACACATAAGCCTGAAGATAATCTAAATTGCTATGACGGCAATTATGCAATGCACTGTGGCGGTGGAAATACAGGTTGCATTGGTCTGTCAGTATGTGGAATGGCAGGTTTTACATCAGATAAAAAACAAACAAAATACCCCTTAACACAAAAACAGATTGAAGCACTGTGCTGCTTAACAGCCTATTTGAGTGTAAAATACAGAATTTTAATATCCGAAAAATCAGTATTCACACATTATGAATTCGACCAAAGGCGTGCAAAACAAAAACGTGAAGGCAAAATAGACATCACTTATCTTCATTATTTGCCTCACTTATCAACAGATAGTGTCGGGAAGTACCTTCGACAAAAAATATCTTGGTATAGAGACAAGATAAAAGCCAACAAATACAAGTTCATTAAGAAAGGAGATTACTATGAGTTTATTCTCGTGGCTTAAAGATTGGAAAGTTTTGAATGAGCTATGGAATGTTATTGAGCCATTCGTAATAAATTTGGCTGAAAAGAATGTCCCAAAGTATATTACAAAACTCTATGAGAACCTTGCTAAGGTTACTCAGCCTGCAATAGACAGCTTGTATAAGTTAAAGGAGAAAATTAAAACTTCTCCGAATGCATTGGACGATTATTGTTTTAATCAAGGAGTTAACGCAATAGAATCCTTCGCTAAACATCTTCTAGAGGCTGTTGAGAAGTTGAGAGCTTAATGCTTGGACTATCAGCAATAATTAAATCTTTTCTTGACTGTATTTCGCAATTTGCGAAATATGGTCAGGCAAAGATTGAAAATCAAGAAACAACAACAATCATAGAAGATAAAGAAAACTTAGAAAAAGCCGGAAATATTGCAGAACAAATTATTGAAATAACACAAAAATATAAATCCTCTATGTCTAAGAGGGATCAAAGAAAGTTAAAATCGTTAATTAAAAAATTTAATAAGGTAGATTAGTTATGTCTTGGAGAAATTTATTAAACGTACAAAATATTGAAAAAGGTTTCTTTTCCTCCTCTAATTCCTATGGCATACCTGATATAAACAAGGATGAGTTCGAAGTTAAAGAACTCATCCCATATCGGGTAGATTCTAACAGAAATGGTACAGCCCACTTCTTTTTAGATGATTATCGGTTTGAAAGATGTTGGAAAAACGCTGATTCTCAAGTTAAAGAATTAAAAAAATATGATGGAGTCTTATCTCCCGACTTTTCTATGTACACAAACTATCCTGAAGCATTCCAAATTTGGCAGGTTTACAGGAATCGTTGGTGTGCTCGTTACTGGCAAATGCTTGGTATTAAGGTTATTCCATCAATTAGTTGGTCAGATGAATCTAGTTATAAATATGCATTTTTAGGTGTTCCCAAGGGTTCAATCGTTGCAGTCGGCACTGTTGGGGTACTTAATTCAGAAGATGCTAAAAGACTGTTTATGCAAGGTTTTAAAGAAATGATAAAACAAATTGAACCAAAGCGGATTTTGATTTATGGAAATAAACTGCCCGAACTTGAGAGTTATAAAAACCTCAAGTGGTTTGAACCGTATATGAATAAATTTGAAAAGAAAGGTAGGTAAAAATGGGAGGACGTGGTTCAGGAGGCGGTAAAGGCGGCGGTGGTGCTGCTGCAAAAGCCCCTAAAAATATCGGAGAAGGCATTACCGATAAAAACGAACTTATAAGGTTGTATAACAGTATTTCAGGAAATCCTGCTTATAGTATAGACCAACGAGTTCGAGAGATGGAAGCAATAAGAAAACGAATAGATGAACTTGATGCTAAAAAAGCCGCAGATTTAAAGCAAAAACGTCTTGATGCTCTTGCTAAAGCTCGTGCTAAACGTGCAGAAAATCTCAAAAATGGTGTAAAACCTGAAAAGAAACCAAGAACACCAAAAGCCAAAATGTCTATGGATAGCACAGTTTCTAATTTGAAAGATGAATTAATAAGTAAAGTTTCAACTGATGGATACATTAGACGTAGCGACTTTAGGGTTGAAGATTACGGAGACTTTATAAACGTATCAGTCCGTAGCCTCGGAAAATGGAAAAATCCTTCTGATGCAAGAGGTGAGGAAGATTATGATTGGCAAGTCCTGCACAAATCAAGTCGTGCTCAAATTGACAAAGTAGTTAATAGAATAGCCAAAAAATCAGGAAGGAAACTTTCTTGGTCGCAAGAAGAGAAGAACTGGATTGGCGTAGATATTCCAAAAATGAAAGGAGATTAATATATGGGAGGACGTGGCTCAGGCGGTAGCAGAGGCGGAGGCGGAGCAAGTAAATCAATTAATGCTAAAACTGAGAACGAATTAAATTACTTGTTAAATAAATCATATAAATACGATGATGATGCCTACGAATTCTCAAGAAGAGCTGCCTCTGAACAAGCTATTGCGAGAAAGTATAAACAAGCCGGTAAAAAAGAATTGGCGGAAAAATATACACAATACGCAAAAGAGGCACAGGCAAAAGCCGATGAAGCAAAAGCACAGTCTAAAAAATTTAAAACAGAAGCTTCAAAATTAGCAAGTAAAAAAGTACAAGATATTCCAAGGACATACCAATACAAGGGTGAAAATGGTGTAAGAACCGTATATAAGAGCCCTCAAAATGCACGAAAAGCCTACGATCAAGCAAGAGAAAATTTGGTTAGTACAGCATATCGAGACCACCCTAGTATAGTGAAATCTCCAAAAGGGGGATATAGTGTTGTTCCACATGGAATAGCAAAATTGAATAACTTAAAAGAAATCAGCCCATATAGCATTGATATGAGCGATTCTTAATTGTGTCAGAATGATACGGAATTGGAAGAAACGACTTCCAATTCTTCGTATTCAGAGTGATTAATGTGGTTGTAAAATAAAGGAGGTCAATATGACAGAAGCAATCACAGCACAAGAAGTTTTAAAAAGCAGACAAAACTTCAGCAATTACATTGAAAAATACAAAGATGATGTAATTACTGAATTACTTAAGGATTATCCAAATCGAGGCTTACACATTATTTGCCCTCAATTAACACAAAATGCAGATGGCTTAATAGAGGCAGTTGGCGAATTAAGAGGAAATCAAAAAGCCTATATATTTTGGTTTATCGCAAACGAGAAAGAAGATTTAATTAATATCGCTAAAACATTAAATCATTGTTTTAATCAAAATTATTGTGGACTTTTTGTAATTAAAACTATTTTGAACGGGGATAAAATAGAATTTAAACCTATTTTAAAACCCGAAATCCCAACAAAACAAGTTAGAAATAACAATACACCTGCAAAACAAATACAAAAAGAATACTGGGATAGATACTTTGAAGTCTGTGATGAATTACAAAGCGAAATGCAAATCAATCCTGCTCCACAGCATTATCAATATATTTCAATTGGTAAAAAAGGTGTGCAGATAATGCAAACTGTAAATACTAAAGATAAATATGTTGCAACTGAACTATTTATTAATAACGACAAAGACATATTCAATAATCTGCTTAAATCAAAAGATGAAATTGAAACAAAATTAGGATTCTTAGATTGGCAGGATTTAGAAGGTAAAAAATCTTCAAGAATTAGGCAGGTTCTGCATTATGACATTACTGACACAAGCAATCTTTATGAAATAATCAAATCTCATATAAAAATGGCTGAAGACTTTAGAGATACATTCAAAAGATTTTTATAGGAGGTTCAAATGAAAAGAATAGTTGTTGAATTCAAAGAAACATATATGGAACATAGCGTTATAAGAGAATGCGAAGTTTCAAGTTTGGACGAAGTAATAAGACTTTATGAACTAAACAATAATGACATCGAATATTGGAAAGTTCTTGAAGAAACCGATTTATAAGCACAGGAGGTCTTATGGCAAAGAAAAATCTTAAAGAATCAGCTCTTAGATATGAGATTCGAATAAACCTAGACAATGTCCTTGATGTTTTAGGTAAACTTAACTTTATAAATACATCTGAAGTTTGGTTTGAAAGTCTTGCTTGCGATTGGCTGGATAATAACCCCTCTGAAAAAGATATAAATAAGGTTTTAAAAGAGTTGGGATATTAAATCTCAACTCTTTTTTAATGTGTCTAAATGATACAAAATAGTCTCAATGGCTTGAGATTTTTGCTATTGCAATCGATTAATGTCAGTACAGACAAACGAAAGGATTATATTATGACAATGACGAACGAAGAAAAGTATGAAAAGAACTACCAAGGATTTATGAAAGAATTAACAAGAATTTCTAAAAAGTACGGAATAGGAATTAATGCTTGTGGTTGCTTTGATTACTACGATTTAAACGGATTCAATGATATTGAATATTACAACGATTCTTCAAGTGGCGATATTAGAATCGCAGGAATTATTTATAGCGATGGCACAGAAGCAGAATTATAAGGAATGAAAAATGATAGACGATTTAAAATTAAAAAAGTTTTTAGTTGTACACTCTGATGGAACAAGAGATATTGTAAAGGCTGTTAATGACGAATTTTTAGAAATTAGATACGAAGAAATTGACGAAAAAATTGAATCTATTGAAGAGATAAAAATTCAAAAAATAAAAATTGTAAAATACGGTTCAATTCTATATGAAATCAAAAGAGAATACACCGATAGTGAATTTAACGAAGTTGTGGAGAAAATCCTTAATAATATAAGAAACATCGCTTTTGATAAAAAATCAAACTCTTTTATATGTGAAAAGAAAATTACAGCCGAATTAGCTTATTTCTTGTTTAATTCTAACACACTGTAACAATGTGTCTGAATGATACAAAATACACATAGTTACTTGAAATAGTCTGAACGCTATTCGATTAATGACAATGCACAAAACGAAAGGGAAATAAAATGAAAGTAAAAGAATTAATTGAAAAATTAAAAAATGTAGATGAAAATTTTGAAGTAAAAATCACAGATATGGATGGTAATGTTGATGAAGATATACAAGTTGTTGACCACGATTTTGAAACAGTTTATTTAGTAGCAGAGTATTTATAATTAAGGGTATAAATTATGGAATTAAAAAACAAAAATAATATGTTGTTCGGAACTAAAATTTATAATAATAAAACTAATGAAATAGGACTACTTATCTACACTTGGACAAATTCATTTGCCGATGGTGACATTGAGTATGCAACCTGCGTTGATAAAAAGGGAAAAAGATATAATATCGAAATGGATTTAATTACCCCGGTTGAGGAATAAAAAAACTCTAATGCAGATGAAAAATGCATTAGAGTAAGAAGTGATGTATCAAATATTATTCTTTAGGGATTGTTGATTTATTTTGAAGATGGTTTTCGATTATTTTATAAATGTATCTTTGAGAAAAACCGCACTCTAATGCAAGACGATTTATCGTATATTTTCTACCATCATACTGACTTATTATGTATCTCTTTTTGACCTCTGTAAAAGCATTTCTTGGAATTGTAACTGTTAATCCTGGAGTTAGAAAAATTAAAGCCAAAGCTGATCGTATGCCAGCTGATTCAGCAATTGTCTTTAAATCATCATTTGGCATATCTTCTGGTCTTATATAATCCATCCAAGGTTTATATTCCATTTTCTCCTCTTATTATTTATAGTGGTCTCATCAGTTAGAGCCTTACTCTAAGACGGTCAGCTTGCACCGTTAGCCGACCGTTTCGACCTGTTTATTATTAACAAGATGGCATATTGGTTGGTGTCAACATGTTTTCCATATCCTTTTCCAACTTTGTAAGAATTGCAATTTGCCCTTGAAGTATTTTGCAAGCCATTTTTCTTTCATACTTGCCACTCCAATTCTCTTCATCTGTTGCAACTTGTCCAAGTCTGTTGTACGCAACATCAAGTTCTTCATTAAGAACAATAATTTGATTTTTAATTAAGCCCATCATTGCACATTCTTTTTTATTATTTTCTTCTTGTGCAATATCACCAAAGAACTGATTGTCTCTCGTTGTTGACATTTCTGCATTTGTTTTTTCTATTGTTAACATAATTTTTCTCCTTTACTTTTTTCTACTAATTAAGTGTGGCCGCACTTTTTTCTTTTAATTTTTTCTTAATTACTGTAATTGCTTGAATAACTTTGCAGGCTTTAGACCTAGTTAAAAACATTACATCATCAACTCTAAACTTTGATTTTAAAAATTTTCTTAAGGATTTTTTCGCAAATTTATCATTATTGAAATAACAAATATCTCTCCATAGCCCTTCAATCATTCTAAGTTGAGCATCTGAAGCCATGTTATTTGTACGATTTAATCCTGCGTATTTTTTAGGTTGTTTAACCCATTTATTTAATGCAATTGCTCTTTCTTCAAGATTTTCTATAACAATACTTGCTTCTGTAAAAGTTAGATTTTTTGATGTTTGCACATCAAAGGACTTAAGTATTTCTCGATACAAATCATCATCCATACCAATTAAATTTTTCAATGTATGAATTTTTTTAATCTGAAAATTCGTAACCATACCTCACCTTTAAATCTTCTAGTTGTAATTCTCGTCCATGCTTGATTCCGAGCTGCACTCCCAAAATAAAAATGGCTAAGGCTACAATAAAAATATGTAACAATGTGTCGGGTCGGAATATCTTACCATTGTGCATTTTTATACCTCCTTAAGCCATCAATAATTTGGAAGTTTGTTTAATCACAACATCATCGACCTCAGCTTTGCCATTAAATTTGGCAATGCTGATGCTGTGAGAAATTAAATGTTCTAATCTTCTTGTATTCCCTTCAGAATATTGAAGATAAATTTCTGCGAGTTTTGAATCTTGTCCAATCGATTCTAAAATTTTAATTACATCTTGAATTAAAATTTTATCAATAACCTTTGTGAATTTAACTCTTGAATAAAGTTGGTCATATTGATTGTTATAGCCTTTAAGGTTTTCTAATAAAATCCCTCTGCCAACCAATAAAATTCCAATACCTGTTTTATCGTGAATTCTTCGTGTAATTTCTAATGCTCTATATGGTAAATTTTCAGCTTCATCAATAATTAAAAGCCTGCCGGATTGATTTAATTTTCTAATAACTTCATCCATTAAGTCATACACTGAGCCTTTGCCTGATAGTCCCAAACGCCTATGGATTTCTTTTAGTAAAGATTTTGCAGTATAACCAGAATCGCTTTCAATTAAGATTGAATCCATAAATTCTTTTGTGTATTTTTTTACAGCAACGGTTTTCCCAAGTCCTGCCTTTCCAACACAAACTCCGATTTTTCCTTGCGTGTGGCACAATCTTCCAATTTCAGAAATATATTTAACAGTTGAAATATCAACAAAAGGCAAATCATTGTTACCAGTACGCTCTTTTTCTCTTTGAACAAAATTATTTATTTTATCTGCAATTTTGGTATTAGCACCATTATAATTATCATTTATCCACAAACTTATTGTCGATTTTGAAATACCTGTTGCTTGAGCCACAAAAGCAGTGGTATAATTTTTCGCTTCCATTAAATTTTTTAATTCTGCTCTAATATCCATTTGCAACTCCTTTTTTTAATTCTTGTTCAAGAATTTTATCTGTTTCGTATAGATATAATGGTTTTTCTTCAGGTTCAGATTTATCTAAAAATATTGATAAATCTTGTTTTCCAAATTCTTCCATATCTTTGCTTTTACGAATTACTTTATCCATCTTTGTATTTGCAATTCGAGATACTTTTGGTTTGTATTCTCTTTCAACACTCGCATATGCTGTTTTGTAGTTATCACATTTTTCCTCAATGCTTATTTCACGAGTCTGTTTAATATATGATTTAGCAATTTTTAAACTACGTTTTTTGATTGACATAGCTTCTTTGAATTCTTCTTTTGAAATTTCATCAGCGTGAAGTGCTGCTACTGCTCTTACTGCTGTTGTTTTTCCTATAAATTCATTATTTTCTGCATTAAATACCCAAGCCTCTTTATAATTTTGAATATCTCTACGAAGGTAAACTTTTAATCCGGTGTTAGAAAGCATCCAATCTGACCAATAAGTTATTCCGAGTTCACTATCTTTTATACCGTTTCTCCTGATTGAATAATTTTTAGTTGTTCGTGTACAGAATAATTTAAGAGCATCTTTGCCGATTTCCTTCCTTTCTGCACATTCAAGATTGAAAAGCTGATCAGGAGACATTCCCTCGTGATTTTTACCCTTAGAAGGTCTTTTATTTAATACACAAATAATGAAATCATCAAATACTTCTTTAAATTGCTCAAAAGGAATAATCTTTCCGTTTTTAATTTCTTTTGCCAATTTCTCTGGACGTTCAACAACATTGCCACCTCTATAACCAATACAATGTTTTGAAAACAATTCTTTAACTTTCAAAAAATCTCTTTCAATCGGTTTTGTTTGAGCATTGTATGGCAATGCAAAATTAGCTCTAACATTTAATTCAGAAAGCATACAAGTTGTTTTAAATTGATCAGCTTCAATTTTAAATTGACGTCCCCCGGCAAAATCTTTTGAACGATAATCTTTACCGTTATCAATTATGATATCTTTGGGTAAACCGTATCTTTGAGCCGCATAATAAAATGATTGAAATATATGGTCTGAATTTGGATGTCCGCACTGGAGTATCCAACCAAGCCATTTGCCTGATTTATAGTCTCTCCAAGCCGTTACCCAAGGAAATACTATATTTCCGTCTGGACTTAAACAAGCTACGTCAATTTGCGCGTGGTCTGAGACCCATACTTCTCCACAAATAACTGTAGAGTAATCTCTTTCTATGTAATTTCCATATTTTCGATTCCAAGCTGATTCACCCTTGCGAGCCAAATAAAGACTCGTTTCAGGAACTTCACGCTTTAATCTTCTTTTAAAAGATGTATGACTTGGAAATTCATATCGACTAATGCCAAACTCACGCATTGCATAGCCTAATGTTATATCCCAACAACTTCTAAGTGATGGACCACCTTCAACCAAATACAAATTTTTAAAATATTCAAAATATTTGTTGTTAACGGTAGTTCTTGATGCATTATTTCCATATCTTGAAAGTAATCCAAGAACCCCATCTTCATTATATCTTCTTCTCATTTTAATAACAGAAGGATATGAGGTTTTAAATTGGGGATGTTCAATATTCCATTTTTCAATAAAATGTTTTAATTCTTCACCCTTTAAATCTTCAGATTTTTGAATTATTTTTATATATTTTTCAGCTTGAATTTTAGCCCAATCGGGAGCTTCTGAATATTTCTTTTTACTTTCCTGTGACTCTGGAATTATTTTATATTTTGCATAATTAGGCAAAGAATCAAAACGGATAAAATAATTGTATGTTCTGTTATTAAGCTCTACCTTATAGTTAACTTTTCCATTTCTACAATAATCTTTTACTGTCTTCTCTTTTAGATTAAGAAGACGTGAGGCTTCAGTAATTGACAACCATACAGGTGGATTATTTTTATCGAATTGAGTATTATCCATCTATATTACAGCCTCTTAATTTAAAACCAAAAACTCTTTCAACAATATATGCATCAACAGGAGGGCATTCTCTATCGCCCGAAATATGTTTTCGCACAAGGCTGTCTGAGATGTTTATTTCTCTTGCTATATCTATAGCTCTAAGATTATAAACACTCATAATAAATTTTAATAAAATTTTCTTTTGGCAAAATGCACAATTGTTCATAAATTTCTATTCCTCTCTTGGTTGGTATAACAGGGCTACATCAACCAAGCTAGTATTGTTGTCAAATTTTTGAATAAGACAATCGGGCAATTTTTTACAGCACAACAAAGCTAGCCCAAATGGCTTACTGTTGTTCTGTTTAACTACCGCAATTTCCTCTCAATTATTATTATATTTAAATCTTTTATATTGAAAATACCTAAAAATTAAGCTCTGTCCTGAATAGGACAGATTAATAAAAAGGGTTAAAACGATTTTAAAATGTTATATTCAACTTTATTTTTAAAATTTCTCTTAATTTTAAAACCCCTTTATTTACAAGAAAAATAATTTAAAAATTGTCCTGTTTATATTAAGAAATGTTAAGTAAATTAACTTTTAAATCATCGTATAGTTCTTCTGTATTTTTATTCCTTCGCCAAATACCTTCGGCTAATTTTTGAAATAAATCAGATTTACAACTATTATGATTAACAAATCTTGTTAAATAGCTATATACTCTCTTAAATTCTTGTTCTTCAAACTTAGTAAACTTTTTTTCGTTAGTTAAATTTATAGGTTGTTCGGCAACAAATATTTGATTTTTAAATACATAAAAATAAGTTTCTAAATTAAAAAAAATTCTGTTTCGACATTGTTGTGGACTATTATTATAATAAGTAAATAAAACCTCTAGCTGTCTAGTATAAATTAAATTTCTAAATATATTATAGATTTTATTTACTTGATCTTCTCCAACTCCGAGAATATAAGAAAGTTTGTAACCAGGAATGGAGCAACAAAAACCTCGAATAATTATATCTATAGTTTTGGCAGGATAATATGATAATATTGAATTATTTTTTTGAGGTGTTCTTTTCTTATAAAAATATAAATCGCCTCTCTGGACAAGCCTTTTGTCCTGAACAAATTTAATAAGCTGTAATTTTAAAACCGATTCATCAATATTGCATGCAATCATTAAAATATCATCAATAGTGAATTTATCCAATCGTTTGCATAGCTTTAATATTCGCATTGATATCTGGTCTTGCATTTAATAATCCTTTCATTGTGTATTCATCTAATTCTTCAATTTGATTGGTTTTCATTAATTTTTCAATTCTATTGATAAGTTTAACTAATTGTCTGAATTGGTTTGTACGAGTCGCAAGGTATTCAATAGCATCATCCTTAAACTTCAAATCTGTTAATTCTGTGAGAATTTCTTTAATATCATCTGAATTAAATTTTTCAAATTTCAACTTTTTATAAATCCGATCCATTAAATGAGGGTAACGTGCAAGTTTCTTATCTGCTGCTCCCATACCAACTAGAACAACAGGGCAAGCTGTTTTATCGTGTAAATCTCTTAAGGTTTCAATAATATTTTTATCAATTAAATAATCAATCTCATCAACAATAATTACCTTTGAATGTTCTCTTAAAATATTTTCTATTATTTCAAAATTATCATGAAGGTGCCAGTATGCTTCTTCTCCAAGCTCCTCTACAATTTCAGATAAAAGCCATCTGCTTGTCATTCCTTGTGTTGCTCTTACATACACTGAATCATTTTTATCTGCCCACCACTGAATCGTCTGCGATTTTCCGAGCCCATGTTCTCCATAAACTAATGCCATCTTAGGAATATTAGGTGGCACTTTTTGTAGCTCATCCATCAACGATACAAATTGCTTGACATTTTTTGTCCTAATAAAAGTTTTTTTCATAATTTAATCTCCATATAAATTGTAGTATTCATCACTTCGAATGTAGTTTGTAAGCCATTTTCTATCTTCAGGATTAGTGCATCCATTTGTCATTAACCACTCGTATTTTTCATAATCTGTATTAAAAATAGGTCTATACATCTGAAGTTCACGAGGGCTTAATTTTCTTTCCCGTTTTGGTTTTTCAATTATTGCTTCCTCAGTCATAATCCTTTCTTGCGGTTCAATCTCAATAACTTCAGCCTGTTCTTTAGGGAAGTATTTCAAGAATTCTTTTTGAGCTTTTTTAAATTGTCTTTGTTGCTTTTGAATTTGTTGTTTGAATTGCTCCATATCCTTTACTGTGCCTAAATGATTTGCCATTGGGTGAACTTTTTCAACTTGTCTTGCGACACATAAAAACTCGCCTTTAGTTGAATAAACGTGTATTTTAGTTAAATCAAATAAGCTGTATCTAATGTAAACAGAATCTCTCAACCCTAAAATAGAATCACTTCTATAATGAAGTCCAAGAAATGTAATTCCATTTCGATTAATGGTTCTAACTTCAGTTTTCATCATTAAATCATTTAAAATATTTTTATCGATTTCTTGTTTTTGAACACAGTTTAAACATTGTTTAATTGATATTTGAGGAGCGTTCGGACAAGGTTTTGAATTGTGAAAATCCAACCAACAATCGATGTATTTTATTAATTCTTGTATAGTTGGAATGTAATTATTAGTGAGTTTTTTGTGCATATCTCTATGGAGTTTTTCTCCTCGTTTCATCCAAGCAGGTTTATTTTCAATACTTGTTCCAATGTAGCTTGGCATTAACTTCTCGAACTCTTCTTGAAATTCTTTAAAAAATCTTTCAATAACTTTTGCTCTTGCATTGTATGGCTTAGCAAACACCGATTTAATACCAAGATTTGCATAGATTCCATTAAATCCTTCTTCGTCAAAATCACAGGATTGAAAATACTTTGCTTTAAATGCCCTACCATTATCTTGATAAACTACCTTCGGAATCATACCTAAATTAATGATGGCATTTCTTAATGCCGAAGCTATACATTGAGTGTTTTCACTCATCATAATTTCATAACCGACCAATGCTGTTGATTTCCAGTCTAAAAAACCGACCAAAGTTGCTCTGGTCGGTTTTCCTGTAAATGGATTAATTACTTGAAAGTTTAGAGTATGTCCATCAGCAATAAGTACATCACCGACTTCCAATTTTGAAATATCTCTTTCAATATATGCTTCCACTTTATCGTGGTATGCTTTTTCACCTTCTCTGAATAATATCCATCTTGAATAATTATTCTTTTTGTAGTGTTCTGCATATCTTCTAAATGTAATAACATGAGGAATGCTTTCAATTCCTTTCTTTTCAAGTATATGTTGAGTTAATTTTATCGCTTTTGTTACACTGAATTTATTTGGATGTAGAAGAAATTTAATAAATATATCTTTCATTTCTTGAGTGAGGATTGTATTATACTCACCCTGTTTTGTATATTTGTAATTAGGTAAAAGCACTCTATAATCTTCGTTATCTTCATATGCCCAAATCCATCGATGAAGTGTGCCTATCGAAATACTACCCAAGAATTTATAAACCTTTGGTAGAAGCATTCCCGAATTATACAAATCCAAAAATACTGAGTCAGCCTCTTTTTTTGTCTTATATTTGGTTCTTATATTTTGAAGAGCTTTTACAATATCTACTCTAGCAAGTGCCGTTAATTTTGCACTCTCTGAAATAAATGTCGGGTATTTAGTTGTTGAGTTTAAAGGAACTAATGCGGTGCAATTTGATTGAGTTGCTTCTTTAATTAATTCATCTTGGAGTTTTTCCTGTATTTCTGGTTCTAGTGATGAGTATAATATCTCGTATGATTTACCTCCAAAAACTTTAACTTCACGAGCAATATATTTACCTTTTTGAATTGCCAATCTTAATGAACGGTTGCTTTTTAACCCTTTTAATTCTGCTATTTTATTAATATCTATATATTCTTCGTTTTTCATCGCAGACACACATTAGCTCGGAAGTAAATGTATTGGAACATCACTTCCGAGCTTTGTGTCGTTTTCGTATCATTAAAAATTAGTTTGACTTATATAAAATAAAACAATAATAATTCATTTTGTAAAAAAGTTTACCTAGAGCATTATAATATCATTTTTATGCTATCATAAGTTCAATGCTTAAAATAAAAATGTTTATAATTTTTCTATTTTCAATAATTTTAATTGTTTGGTTTTACACTAAAACATTAAATTTTAGATTGAATCTATACTTAATAAACAATAATGTGAATGTAGGAATTGCAACTTTAAAAGATAAGGATCTTGTTGTAGTGAACAACAAGAAATATCCTCTATTAAGTGTTTTTAAATATTTCGTTGCTATTAAAGTGCTTAAATATATAGATCAAAAACACATATCATTGGATACCAAGATTACAATTAATCAAAATATGCTTGATATGCAAACTCATAGCCCTATGATAAAAGACTATAAAAATTATCCATTTGATATAACACTAGCTCAATTATTAGAATATATGATATCCCAAAGTGATAATAATGCTTGTGATATATTAATTGATTACTCTGGAGGAATTAATGAGCTTGAAAAATTTATACATGAATTGGGCTTCAATGATATAAGCATAAAAGTAAATGAAAAAGATATGAATAGCGATATTTATAATCAATATCTTAATACTTCAACACCTAAAGACATTGTCTTGATGATGAAAAGAGTAAAAGACAATAATATTCTTTCTAGCAGTTCTTTTGCTTTTTTAGAAAATATCATGCTAAAGACTAGCACTGGAGAAAATAAAATTAAAGCAGGACTTCCAAAAAATACCAAAATTTATCATAAAACTGGTTCAGGCTCTCGCACTCCAAAAGGTCTAAAAATAGCAGATAATGATGCTGGATATGTAAGATTACCAAATGGAGATTTGTATTATATTGCAATTATGATAAAAGATTCCCCTCTCAGTGATGACGAAAATTCTAAAATAATTAGTGATATTTCAAAAATTGTTTATCAGTATTTTTGTATTAATAAAAACTAATAATGTTCCGCTTTTTTATTAAACTTAATGATAAATTCCTCAAAATAATAATTGGCTTTTGTAAAAAAAAGTTTACAAATTTCTAAAAAAAGAGGAACCAAAAATTTAATTATTTGCGGAACTGGACTTTACCAAAATAATCATTTTATCCGTACAATTCAAAATCGGTGCGTAATTCAGCTATATTACGAAAATCTCAAACTATCCGTACAGTCCGAAAAAAGTCCATTTCGGCAGTTTGATTTTTTTGGTAAACCTAATTTTCCGACCTGAAAACGCCCTCGCAGAGCGGGCTGTCCAAAATAATCAAAGTATCCGTACAAATAAAACCGGTCGTTAAATTACAAACTTTTTAAAATGAAAAATTAAACCGGATTTCAGATAACCTGAAATCCGGTGTTTAAATCCGGAAACGGTGGGATTCGAACCCACGATACAGGTTGCCCCATATAACACCTTAGCAGGGTGCCGCCTTCAGCCTACTCGGCCACGTTTCCTCGGCAACAAATTAATAATAACATAAATATATTTTTTTTCCAAATTAAAATCCTGATTGAAAAATCAGGATTCAAAATATACTCTCAACTATCTTAACAGACAGGGGGTAAATATAACGTTTGGCTAGATATTTTTATCAAAACCAAATGCTTGAACCCCTACTTCACAGCCTGCAGCTTAACCTGAATTCCTGATTCAGCATTAATTGTAACTGCATTGGATACTGCCATCGCCCTGCGTTTTTTAGCTCCTCTTAATATAAATTCAACTCCGCTAAAAGTATTGTTTGTTGGGGTTGCAATCTTTTTTAACATATCCTGTTGTCCTTTCCGATAAATGTATTTGTCTGTATTATACTTATCGGCATTTTTCGAAAAAACTTTAGGATTTTGAAAGAAAGATTTACATTTGTTTACATATCTAAAATTTTCTGATAAATTTCATTTTTATTCAGATTATAAAGCGTAGAAAGGATTACAGCGATTTCCTTAGCCTTAAACCCTTTTTCCTGCAATTTTTTGATTTTAAAGTCAACATCAGTGATAACTGGGTTTTCGTCGGCATAAACCATACATACAATTTCGCCCTTAATTCCACCCTGAAATTTTTGGGTAATTTCATCAGCACTGCCTGTTACAACCTCTTCAAAAAGTTTAGAAAGCTCTCTTGCAAGGGCAAAACCAGCTTCCGGCCGGACTTTCTGTATTACCTTTATTGTTTTTAATATTCTTTCCGGTGAATCATAAAATACAGTGTTGATAGATGTATAGTTTTTTAAAGCTTCCTCAATCTGCTTTTCTGTACGCGGAATAAAACCGATGAATGCAAATTCTTCACAGCTTCTTGGTACGCTGGAGAGAAATGTTGTTACTGCACACGCTCCCGGCAGTGAGGTTACACTGAAACCATTTTTAACCAGTTCTTGTATAATAACTCCGCCCGGGTCGCAAATCATAGGTGTTCCGGCATCTGACACCAGTGCTATTGTTTTTCCGGTCCTAAGCTCATTCAAGAAAAAATCAACACGTTCACGCTCATTGTATTTATGATAAGAAATACATTTAGTTCTTATATCATAATGGTTAAGGAGCTTTTGCGTTACTCGGGTGTCTTCGCACGCAATAAAATCAACCTCTTTTAGAGTTTCAATTGCTCTAAGAGTAATATCCTTAATGTTTCCAATCGGTGTTGGAACTATATAAAACTGGAAATTTCTCTGTGACATAGAATAATTATAACAATAAAAAATTTAAAACGTAAAAAAGAGGAGAACTTTTTAGTCCTCCTCTTTTGATTATTATTCATTTTCGTATTCAACAGTCCATTGTAAGCCAGTGTTTTTACAATAGGATGGGTTATCCAGAACACTTTGTATATATTTTGCATGAGGTGTTTTAGGTGTTGTACTAAAATTCCCATTCAATGCATCTTCTACCCCTTTGAGAGATGCTTCAGCATATTTTCTTGTCATATCCATAGTTAAAGCACAGTCGTATTGACAATATTTGAAATGACACTTATTGCCACTAATGCCATAAACATGAAAGCTTGCGTCATCTATACTCACCGGAGAGCAAGTCATTAATTTACGATAACCCGGTTGAATCTTTTTAGCCATATTAGTAACGCCTTGCATGATGCCTTGTGAAAATGCGTCTGCAACATCTTTATCAGATACCGGGTTGCCATTTTGGTCTACCCATCCACTGTTTGCTAGTGTATCAATATTCACAGTAAAAGCAAGTGCAAGTATCAACAATATGACAGGTAAGTATTTTCTCATATAAAGCTCCTTTCTTATCTTAGTCCCACTTAGTTTTTTCTAAGAAAGTTTTGATTGCATCAGTAAGACTTTCCGGTGTTACCAGTGATGTTTCACCCTTGGGCGGAATTTCTTTTGCGGCTTCAATAATGCTTGAGCGGACTTTGTTGTATAAGCTTAAAGTTACATATAGAAGAATTGAAGAAACTCCAACGCCGGCCATTGCGGCGAGGAATTTCTTTGCAACTTTTCTTTTACTTACTGGCTGCTTATAAGGAATGGTGCTGTTTCCCATACCCTCCGGCTCTGCAATGACCGGCGATATAAGCGTAAGCATAAGTAAAACTGTAATAATTTTATTCTTCAGCATCTTTCTTAACAGGCTTTCTTGTTCTTTTTTGTGAATTTCTGTTTGGTCTGCGTGTACGTTTTGCAGGTTTAGCTTCTGCTTCGGGTTCTTCCGCTTTAACTTCTGATTGAACTTCTGCAGGTTGTTCCGGCTCATCTGGTTTAATGGCAGCGTTTTCAGCAATTACAGGTGCTATTTCGGAAGCTTCGTTTATGACTGTTTGAGCTGTATTTTCTGCAAGAACATCAGCCTCTTTGATTTTTCTGCTTCTGCCTCTTGCTCTACCTTTTTTAACTTCTTTTTCTTCTTTAATCTCATTAACTTCGGTCTGAGCAGTTACAGAAGGGTTTTCACTAACCTGCTCAAGTTTTTCTTCTTGTATTGGCTGCTGTTGTTCTTTAACTTCTTCTGGTTTATTGAACTTGTTATTATTGAATTTTTTCTTGTTACCCATAGGAAGTTTTAATTTTGCTGCTTTAGCACGATATTCGCCTTCTGATGTTGCAGAAGCAAACTTAATATCTTCCATAATATAACCGTTACCCTGACAGTGAGGGCATCGTTTTGCAAAAATTTCACTGATTGCCTGTCCCTGACGGTGTCTTGTCATTTCTACAAGGCCTAAATCAGAAAGCTGGCCGACTTGCGGTTTTGCTTTGTCTGATTCAATTGCCATCTCAAGTTCTTCCATCATTGCAAGCTTATCTACGCGCGATGTCATATCAATAAAGTCAATGATAATCATACCGCCAATGTTACGAAGTCTGAGCTGGCGTGCAATTTCGTGGACTGCTTCAATATTTGTTTTCAGTATTGTTTCGTCCTGAGTTGCAGAGTTTGTAAACTTACCGCTGTTAACGTCAATTACTGTAAGAGCTTCAGTTGTTTGAATAAACAGATATCCGCCGGATGGCAGATTAACTTTCATCTGCAGAGCTGCTTTAATTTCTTTGTGTATATCCATTGCAACTAAAAGCGGTTCAGAACCTTTGTATAGTGTGACGTTGATGTTTTTATTCATGTGCCAGTTCTGGAGTATATTTTGAACTCTATTTAAGGCAAAAGCAGTGTCGACAACGATTTCTTGAGTTTCTTCACTGCAAGCTTCTCTTATTACTCTGTATAATAAATCCTGATCTCTGTATAGGAGGCTTGGCGGAGTCATGCTTTCAGCAGAGGTAATAATATTGTTCCATTTTTCAAGAAGAATTTCTAAATCTTCTTGAATATCGCTTTCAGACTGGCCTTCTGCTTCTGTTCTTACAATTACCCCGACACCTACCGGTTTGAGCAGGTTTAAGATTGATTTTAATCTTGCTCTTTCCTTTGCAGATGTAATTTTTTTACTTACGTTAATTCCAGGTTCATTAGGCATAAGTACCAGAAATCTTCCCGGAAGAGAAATTTCTGTTGTAACTCTCGGGCCTTTGTGTCCTACAGGTTCTTTAACAACCTGAACAACTATTTTCTGTTTAGGTTTTAGCTTATCCTGTAAAGCGCCTTTACCCATAACATCCTGAGCGTGTAAGAAGCCCATTTTATCAGAGCCTACATTAACAAATGCTGCTTCAATTGACGGTAAGATATTTTCAACCTGAGCAAGGTAAACATCACCGAGGATAATTTCTCCTCTGTGGACATAAAATTCCGCGACTTTTCCTTTTTCAATAACCGCAGCAATATTATCGCGCTCGGCTATAACTATTTTGTTAGCGACTGTTTCTTTCATCGTTTTTAAATCCTTTTCTTATATGGGGTAAAAAGTACATACGTACTTTTTACATCTCGTTTAAACTTTCATTCAAAAATCTGACTCTCGTTATATCAAATATTTGATCAGGGTTTACCAATCTCATCAAGTCATCAGCTCTCAGAGCAGGAATGTCAGACCCTTGACCGGTTTTTAGACATATGAACAGATTGTTGTCTTCAAATCTATATGTACCTATAGATTTCCTAAAATCTGTTGTTTTTTCAAAACCTTTTTTGTTTTTCTTCGTGATTAAAATCTCATTTGAAGATAAAACTTTATCTACATCATACCGAAATTTTTCAAAATTGTAAAGTGAATTTTCATTTGATTTATAATATGGAGTTATGCGGTATTCAGCCCACTGAGCTTCAATATCTACAGCCTTAGCGTATCTTTCTATCCTCTTTACAGCGGTTATTTCTGCACCTTGCGGAAGGTTTGGATTAATAACTTCTTTTATTTCTTCTTCATTAAGGTTATCATAAATTTCGATATCAACCAGTTCGCCTTCGCTCTGAGCGAATAGAGGCAGTGCAATTCCCATTGAAACCTTCATTGTAGGATTAAATCCGAGAGAATAAACCATATTCAAACCGCATCTTGCAAGAACTTTGTGGAAAGTATTCTGCCAGTCGAGGTGTGAAAAGTATCTCAGAAGTCCTTTCTTAGTAATTGTAAGTCTGTATCTGTAAACCGGAATATTCGGGTCGACATGTGCTCTGGTTGGGTCTTGAGGTACAATAGCAGAAATCTTTTCTGCTTCTTCTGAGGCTGTGTAAGGCTTGGCAAGAACTTTATGTGTTTTTAATGAAGGGCATACACCGCAGTTAACACATCTGTGTTCACATGTCGGTTGTAAATTAAACTCACAGCCTTGCTCGAACGCCTCCTTATGCTCGTTTTGCAGCCATTCTTTGCTTAAGCCGACATTAATAAAATCCCACGGGAGAGTTTCATCAAGCCTGTATTCTTTCTGGGCAAGTTTTTCAAGAGAAAATCCGCACTCATCTGCAGTTTCTTTCCATACATTTTTGTCAAAATATTCACCCCAGGCATCGAGGTAGCATCCTTTTTTATAAAGCGCTTCTATGTATTTGCACAGGTTTGCATCGCCTCTTGTAAGAACTGCTTCAATTTGTGAAACAAACTTTTCGTGATAGTTAATTTTTACCCCTTTGATATGTTTTGTTTTTTCTTTCAGGTAATTTATATGTGCTGTAACTTCGTCTAAATCCATTTGCGGACACCATTGGAAAGGCGTAAATGGTTTAGGAACAAATATTGAAAGCGTACAGGTTATTTCAAATCCGTGTTTCAAATCTTTTTCACGTTTTATAAGTTTTGCACGGTACTTAATCTTATTCAAAAGTTCCGCCATTTCGTCCATGTCCTCAAGAGTTTCAGTCGGGAGCCCCGCAATAAAATAGAATTTTATCTTTGACCATCCGTTTTCGTACAACGTAAGCGCTGCATTAATTATTTGTTCTTCTGAAATATTTTTCTTAATAAGGTTTCTTAACCTCTGGCTTCCGGCTTCAGGCGCAAGTGTCATTCCTGATTTTCTAACCGAGTGCATAAGATTTGCAAGCTCCAGATTAAAGCCGTCAATTCTCTGGCTCGGGAGTGAAACTGAAACTTTTTTCTTGTTAAAATCAACAGCGAGTTCTTTAATTACATCTTTTATATTTGAATAATCGTTTGATGAGAGTGACAGAAGCGAGTATTCTTCATATCCCGTATTTTTAACGAGGTCTTTTGTTATCTTAATAATATCTTCAGCTGTGCGTTCTCTAATTGGGAGCGTAACGTGTCCCGGCTGGCAGAATCTGCACATTCTTCCGCATCCGCGCCTTATTTCAACAATCGCTCTATCGTGAACAGAACTTGAAAAAGGAATAGGATAGGATGTGGCGGCGTATTCAAGTGTAAGAGGTGCGATACGTTTTTCAACGGTTTGATTTGTTCCGGCACTCCAGCAGCCTTTGAGTTTGCACAACTGCTCAATTCTTTGTCTGCGCGGCATTCCTTTTGTTTTTTCGAGAACTTCGCAAACTTCAACCATCATTTCTTCTCCGTCCCCGATACAGAATACATCAATAAATTCTGCAAGCGGAAGCGGGTTAAAAGCACAAGGGCCGCCGGCTAAAATGATTGGTTCATCATCACGTCTTTTATCGTTTCTTACGGTTATTCCTCCCATTTCCAGCATTTTTAAAACCGTCGGATATGAAAGCTCGTATTGAAGCGAAAAACCAACTCCGTCAAAATCTTTGAGAGCTCTTTTTGATTCAACGCCGTATAAAAATTCTGGTTGGAAATCAGGTTCAGGCGCATACACCCTATCGGCCATCATGCGGGGGTGAGAATTTACTCTGTCATAAATAATCCTCACGCCCAGATTACTTATCCCGATTTCGTATTTATCAGGGAAAACAAATGCGAATCTTACTTTAGCAGAGTCAAAATCTTTATTGTATGATAAAAATTCTCCGCCTACGTATTGATAGGGTTTTGTGGCTTTGTATAAAGCTTCCTGCTGATCTCTAAAAAAACAATTCATATATTAATAATACTATAAAAATTTGAATTTATTTCCTATTTTTCTTCCCCCTTTATTTACCCCTTGCATTTACCCCCTTGTATAAATTTTTTCAAGTGCTATTATCAATAAGGATTTAAGCAAAACCCTTTTTATGCTGAACATTAAATAGTATGTGATTAAGAAATATTGTGTTTCCTGTTCGTTGGAATACATCTATTTATATTGTTTAGATTGGGACTAATACATAGGAGAAAGGAAAAATGGAAGAAGAAAAGGTTATTTCCACACAAGACAGCCTTACACCAAGTGCAACCGTTCATGAATTAAGTGAAAATGTTATGACTGGCAAGGCTGACTATAGTAAAACAAAAATGTTTACACTTGCAATTGCAGCAGGTGCTTTTATTGCTTTTGGCGCACAGGTATCATTAACTGTTATGACAGGTGATTCTAATATGGGCTGGGGCTTTACTAAATTAATAGGTGCAATGACATTCGCAACAGGTTTGATGATTGTTGCGCTGACCGGTGCAGAATTATTTACCGGTAATGTAATGATGACGTTTGCTGTATTGGAAAAGAAAGTAAGCCTTCTTAAATTATTGAGAAGCTGGACTGTTGTATACATTGCAAACTTTTTAGGCTCAATACTTGTTGCAGGTTTAATCTATGGCGCAGGAATGGGGCATAACGGCGGTGATGCAGTGGGTGTTACTGCTATGCAGACTGCTTTTTCAAAAATCAATCTTACTTTTGGAGAAGCATTCTTTAGAGGTATTCTTTGTAACTGGTTAGTTTGTTTAGCAATATTTATGGCATCAACTTCTAAACGTGTAATTGGTAAGATTTTTGCAATTTTCTTCCCGATTATGACATTCGTTGCATCAGGTTATGAACACTCTGTTGCAAATATGTTCTTTATTCCAAACGGACTTTTGATGAAGCATTTCCCTTCAATTGTTGCAGCATCAGGCATGACTCCTGACCAGCTGGCAACTATGACCTGGAAAGGGTTCTTCTTGCACAACTTACTTCCTGTTACATTAGGAAATATAGTAGGTGCATTTGTATTTGTTGTACTTTTATTCTGGACAGCTTATTTAAGAGAAGAACACAGACAACAGCGTTAATATAATTTATAAAGACCAATCCCCTTGCGGGTTGGTCTTTTTTCCCCTAAAAATATAGAATATAGTTATGAAAAAGAAGATTTTACTTGTAATACTGGCGATAATATTTATAGCAATTAATCCGGTTTTTGCCGCACGAAAGGGTGCAAAAACTGTAGAACAGCTTGATGAAGTAGTACTGGAAACCCCGGAAGAACAGACAGACAGTATCGAAGTTCCTCAGTCTGTTTCAATTACTGAGCAAAGAGCGCCGGAAGAAAAAACTTTAAAAGAAAAACTTCAAGATGTTTATCATCTTGAAGTAGAAAAATATGATAAGCCGACTTATCTGCTGGAAGATGTATTTACTCACAAATTTGATGAAAATTCGATAATGGATAGAACCCAGTTGTGGGCTGGTTATAATGGTGATATTGGTTTGCAGTTTAATCAGGATGGCTTAAGTCATGAACACACAACAAACCATTATGATATCAATACTATTAATGTCGGGTATGATGGTTTTTTGAAAAATAATAATGCTGATTTCAGGGTAATGATTAATATTGCTCCGTTTTCATCAAGAAATGTAATTCAGAATTTGTTTGCAGATATGTATGTAGCAACAAATAAAATACCTCATCACCGCCTTCTTGTAGGTCATTCACGTCCACCTGTGGGCTTGGAAGGTGCCTATGGACCGTTTGTTCTGCCATTTATTGCGCGTTCGCAAATATCCAGAAACTTTGGTACGGTTCGTAAACTGGGTGCAAGAGCTTCTGGAAGTTACAGTCTTGTTGATTATGATTTTGGTGTTTACAGCTCTGATACTTATTTTCAGGAATTTTTCCCGGGGGCTGAATTCATCGGCAGAGTTGATTTAAAACCACTCGGCAAAACTGATGGTAAATATGGAAAATTACTTGTTGGTACAAGTATGGATGCCGGTCACAGAGATAATAATTTTTGTGTTATAGGTGCACATGTCCAGTATGATTACAAACGTTTTATGGCAAATTTCGAATGGGCAAATGCAAATGGGTATAACGGCCCGTCCGGTCATTCGGTTGATAAGCACGCCAGCGGTTTTTATGCAACACTGGGCTATATGCTTACTAAAAAATTACAGCTGCTCGCAAGGTATGATGAATTTGACCCTAATCATGAAATTGATAACAATAAATCAAGAGAGTATTCTGTGGGCTTAAACTACTTTATAAAAGGTCAGGGGTTAAGGCTTATTCTAAACTACGTATTCTGTCAGAATGAAGCTGCAAAAGACTCTCATAGAATTATGCTCGGTACGCAGATACTGTTATAATTCCTTCTTTTTTTGTCTATCAAGTGCAATTTTCTGGAGCTCCTGATATAATTCATCCTTCTCAAGAGCAGCATAGATTTGTTTTTCTTTTTTGATGTAACATCCCGGGTCAATTTTGTTGTATTCTCTGTATGCAACATCTTCTGCCAGCATAGCATCTTTTTCCAATTTGCTTATTGCCCAATCGAAAATGTCTTCATCTGGTTTATGTTTTTTCAAATCTTCAAACAGTTCTTTGTTGGTTCTTGACTCATAAGTGCCTTGCTTTATTACTCCCCAGTGATTTATTGCAACTGTTCTAATCTGCTGCCACATATTTTTTATACCTTCTGCCGCAGGCTTAAATCGTTCATTAAACAAGTTTATATCATTAAAGTGTAAGGCGTCCCGCAGACCGTTAAGAAATTTTGCATCCGGACATTCTTTCGGGTCAAAGATTTTAAAATTGGATTTCTTTATCAGCATGGTTATAAAATCTTTTCTGTCCTCAATAGATTCTTGAGTGAGATACTTTTGGGCTTCGCTGCCTAAACCTTCTGTTCTCAGCATATTGCAAATTTGCAAGAAATGCTGGAACTCATGTCTTATAGCGCTTAATATTTCTGTTTTTGGGGTTCTTAATTTTAGTCCTGCCTGAATTACATTATCTAGAAAAGCATAAGAATAGTCTGCATACTTATCCGGTTCAACCTGAACAAGCGGAGGAAGAATTTCTGACGGTATATCAAGCTTTTTTGCAATATATTCGTATGATTTTTTCTCTAATTGTTTTCTTGTTCTTATTTTATGAAAACTATCAAGTTCATCTTGTGTCATTTTCAGTTTGTAGCTGAGTCCTGTGATGTATTTTCTGATAATACTCATTTCTCTGGCAGTGCAGGTATGGTTAATTCGCATTTTTATTATCCTCTTTTTTTATTTTAAACCCCCTAAAAAATAAATTTGCTAATATCATCTGTTTAGTTGATTACAAAATACGAAAAATAGATGATAATGGTGTAAAATAATAGGGGAGATTAGGGTCTCATGTTCAACAATATCAACAATAATAATAACGGGTTATTATATAATAATTCACAGTTGGGGAATGCAAGCAATGTCATTAACCTTGCATCTGTAAGGGCTAATCTTCAAAAAAGCGGATACACTTCTAATCCGTATGTTGACAAAACGGAGATTTCTTCGAGCGCTATGGAATTATTCCAGCGTGATATGGATATTAACAAGTTTACAAAAATAGCAACCAGCGATAAGGAAGATACGTCACATATTGAAAGGGTTAAAGAGCTTTTCAAGGAGGGCGTTGTAGATGTTTATGAAGATGATGTTTTTTCAAGTCTTGTAACAAATCAGAAATTATGGGATGATTTAAGTTTATAAATATGATAGAATACCTGTATGGTATCGTCAGATTATTATGTACAGGACAATTCTGATATAGAAAATAAAACGCTTGAAGCAGCCAAAAACCATTACAAAAACGGAAAATATTCGGAAGCTTTGAAGCTGTACTTGAGTTTGCTTAATACAAGTATTTCCTTTAAATTGTATTACGAAATCGGCAGATGTTATTATAAACTTGACGACTTAACCAGAGCAGAAGAATATTTTAAGAAATCTATTGCGCTAGAGGGGTTTAAAAATTCGTCATATCTTTATCTGGGGAATATTTTTTATAAACGCATGGATTTGAGAAATGCAATTGAAAACTGGGCAGGAGCCTATGCTTATAAACCTGACGATGAAGCTGTGTGCCTTAATCTGGCAACTTCATATTTTTCTAAAGGTATGAAATTTCAATCAGTTTTTTATTATGAAAAATATTTGAAATACGCAAAAGAAAAAGGAAATTCATACGAGGTTATTAAAAGCAGTATTGATAAGTGTAATGAGATTGGTAACGAGTCGCTGCAGAAAGCAAGAAGAGCAATTTCAGCTAGAAATAATAAGTCAGCCATTGAATACTTAACATATGCAGTAAAAAATTTGCCTGTAAGCTTTGATATAAATCATCTTCTGGGTAAAGTTTATCTGGAAGAAAATGATTTTATGCATGCTTTAATATATCTTAAACAGGCTATGTGTTTAGACCATCGTTCTCTGGATGTACTTCAGAAACTTGCGTCAGTTTATATTAATCTGGGAGATTATACAGCTACTTATTGTACGATGAGAAGGCTGCTTCCGCTTGTTTTGCATAACCAGCAGGAGTATTTGAAAACAGTTAAGCTCATAAATGAGTTAAATGATTCTTTTGACGCGTACAGCTATCAGGGACATCTGGAATGGGCTAAGAGGTATGATGCTGATAACAATTACCATATGGCGCTTCTGGAATACGAAAATTGTGTAATATTAAAAGATTCTTTGAAGGATGAATTCGGCGAGAGAATTGAGCGGCTGAAATCTTTCATAAATCCGGAGGAGAGAATTATAAGAATATGCCTCGAAAAAGGAGGAACATATTACAGCAATGGAGATTTTAAAACTTCTAATAAGTATTTCTCAAAGGCAATGCTTATGGCTAATAAAAATTCTTCCGAGTATAAATTAGCAAAATCAAGAGTTATGGATGTTTAAAAAACTAAAAAAATTTTTTTACCTGTATATATTAAGAAAAAAATATTACCGTGTAGGTTCCTGTAATGCTTGCGGCAGATGCTGCCAGAAGATTTATGTTAAGCATAAAAACGTTATACAGACAGAGGAAGAGTTTAAGAAACTTCAAAAACTTCATCCGTTTTATACGTATCTAAAAATTATTGATAAGGACGAAACCGGACTTGTATTCGAATGCATGAATCTTGATAAAGAAACTAATAAGTGTAAGATACATAAAAAGCGTCCGGGAATTTGCAGACGCTATCCGCAGGAAGAACTGTTCATGATGGGAGGCACGCTTGCAGAAAACTGCGGTTACAGGCTTGAGCCGATTGAAAGTTTTGAAGAAGTTTTTGAAAGAGTATCAAAAAAAAGCCCGTTTTAAACGGGCTTTTTGAATTAGCTGAGCAGCTCTGGATTTGTTAATTTGATTTTTTCCAAAATCAAATTGCCCTTGCTTGTATTTGTATAGAATTGCAGACCATTGCACAGATTTGTGAACTTTTGTGAGTTAGCGTCAGAGTCCATAATTGCATTATATTGCTCAAGATAATATTCTACAGAGCTGTATGTAGAGCCGCTGTCTTCCTGCAATGCCCTGCGCTCTAAATAAGATAAAGAATTAAAATACTCCATATACTTCAAAGCTGCTTCATAATTAGCTCGTTGTTTTTCTGCAACCTCAGCTTTAAGTGTTTCTAAATTTTCTTTATATTTATCGTAGCTATAACTACCATATTTGTGTTTAAGAATTTTTTCTGTATCAAAATGTCCATCTGTTAATAAACTTTCAAGTGTTTCTTTTGTTATTTTGCCGTCAGTAGCGAAATCACTTATTCCTCCATCATATAGTTCATTCCATCTGCCGATATTAATCTGATCTGCCTGAACAAAAGCATCAAGTATATCAGGATATTCTCTATATAGCTGGATAAATTCATCTACGTCCATTCCTTCTTCCGGAAAACTCTCAATAAAGCTTTTATCATTATCAAGCGGCTCTTGGTTTTCTATATAAGCTTTGATTTTTTCAGCATCAAAATTCTGTCCAGTTAACAGCTCTTTTAATTCATCCATGCTGATTGAGTTACTGTTGCCGTAAAATTTATCAACTGCTTCCTGGTCTGCAATTTCATAATCTCCATACTTGTTCATTTTTACAAGTCCTGCATCAACAAATGGCTGCATAACCTCCGGATAGATTGTACAGGCAGTAATCAGGTTTTCCTTCAGATTTATTTGCGGACCGCCGGAGCCATACCAGGCTGCATCATACGCTGTAAAAGTTTCTCCCATACAATCTGTGGATGCTCCTGTTGTAACGCCTGTTTCTATTGAACCGTTGTCTTCTTTTGTTTCTTCTGAAGCCGCCGGTTTACTGCTTGAAGACGAGGTTGAAGTATTGGTTGTATCTGATAAGTCAGAAATATCATTATTTCCACCTTTTAATACTCCGATAAATTCGTATTCAACTCCATCGTACTCTCCGCTTATTGTTGTTTTTCCTGTTGTTGAATCAGAAGTGACTTTGATTGAAGAGATAACACCTTCTGACTTTAATTCTTTTAATTTGCCCAGTGTTGCATCAAATCCATCCTCTAAAAGGATATCCAATACTTCATCAAATTTAAATGTCGGACTGCTCTGCTGGCTGCTTTCTGAGGCTTTTGACGACTGGGACGAATTGTTTGTCGTTGTTCTTGTTTGAGATGTTTGTAGTGATGTTAATTCCATTTTTTACTCCTTATTTTGACTGCTGTA